>JAABUN010000698.1_pt1 | contig 83345 bp, 78 predicted proteins | sample 5559311 | NCBI WGS metagenome assembly JAABUN01 (sample SAMN10711877, study PRJNA513370) | rock metagenome | isolation source: Antarctica rocks | place: Antarctica: Victoria Land, Siegfried Peak sud
TTGTCGTATGCGACGACTTTCGATTTTCTTTCATCTCCCGCCTTTTCTATCATAGACTTGGCGGAAGGACAACTAAAGTCTTGCACTGAAAGTGCATAGCTTCAACTAGCGTATTTATGATAGTGAACGCGGTTGGCGCGTGTTAATCGTGTAATTCTCTTGATTATAAAAATCTGAAGCAATCAGCGCGTCAACGAAATGTTTCGCTTTCGGCGTCGAAGTTTGAATGTCAATCAAGTCTTTAATTTCGGTTTCGCCTTCGGAGCTGTGAATTTCGGCTTTTTGAACGGCAACTTGCCCAATGCCGATTGAAAAAGCTAATTTCGCAATGTCCGCCCCTTTGCCTTCTGGAGCGTTGACTTTTACTAAACGCATATCTTAATTCCCACTGAAAACTCGTTTATTATTTTGGATTTCGAGTAGTAAAGTTATAGAATTTACCGGTAAAAATCAATATGAAAATTACTTCCGCCGAATTTATCAAAAGCGCCTTTAACGAAAGCCACTGGACGACCGACGGGTTGTCGGAAATCTCTTTTCTCGGACGCTCGAACGTCGGCAAATCCAGTCTTTTGAATTCTTTGCTAAACCGAAAAGGTCTCGCTAGAACTTCCAACACGCCGGGCAGAACGCAATCGATCAATTTTTTCTTAATCAACGAAAGTTTTTATTTCGTCGATTTGCCCGGCTACGGCTACGCGAAAGTTTCAAAGACGATGCGCGCCGATTGGGGGAAAATGGCTGAAGAATATCTCGCCGAACGGCGCGAACTCACGCTTTCAATTCAACTAATCGATTCGCGTCATAAACCGACCGCGCTCGATAAAGATTTGCACGAATGGCTCATCCACCACCAAAAAAACCACCTCGTAGTTGCAACCAAAACCGATAAACTGTCGAATAATAAGGTGAAAGTCAGTTTAGAGCAAATCGAAAAGGAACTGCCAGGAAGCCGTATTATCGGTTATTCCTCAGAGACGGGGCAAGGAAAAGACGAACTTTGGAGCGAAATCGCCGCTGCGCTCGAAAAAAAGTAAAATATCAGTTGATTTATCCGAGCGAATCAGGTAATAATTAATCATTCCCAACTAACTCAAGGGCTAAACCCGGTCAGAGGGCTTGTTTTTTATTGCACCACAACGGAAATCCATACAAATTTTAATTAAGAGTTGGCTGCCGATTAAATAATAAAGGTTTCATTCGTGCCTTTCTATACATCGTCAATTCTTGAAACAATCTACAAATGACTCCCAAATAATCAAACGAATACAAAAATGGCAACCAGAACAACACAAACAAAAGTTAGAAAAGTCAGCAAACCTGAAGAAGACGTCTCGGAAAATATAGCTGAAGCCCCACAAGAGCAAAGCGAACCCGATAAACCTGCAAAAGCTGAAAAAAAGGACGGTTCCGCCAACGGTTTAGTTCTCGATTTGGCTAATTTGAAGGATATGTCCATTTCCGAATTGACGACCATTGCCAAAGGAATGGATGTCGAAGGGGCGTCCGGGATGCGCAAGCAGGAATTGATTTTCAAACTGCTCGCCGCGCAAACCGAAAAAAGCGGTCTGATATTTTCCGAAGGCGTTCTCGAAACGCTGCCCGACGGTTTCGGGTTTCTCCGCGCTCCCGAATACAATTATCTGCCAGGTCCAGACGACATTTACGTGTCGCCGTCGCAGATTCGCAAATTCGATTTGCGTACCGGCGACACGGTTTCCGGTCAGATTCGCCCGCCGAAAGAAGGCGAGCGTTATTTCGCCCTTATCAAAGTCGAAGCCATCAACTTTGAAGCGCCGGAACACTCGCGCGAGAAAATATTTTTCGATAATCTGACGCCGCTCTACCCGGACGAGCAACTGCAAATGGAAACCGAGTCGGACAAAGTCGCGGCTCGCGTCATCGACCTCGTGACGCCCATCGGCAAAGGTCAACGCGCATTGATTGTCGCTCCGCCGCGCACCGGGAAAACGATGCTGCTTCAGACGATTGCCAATTCGATTACGGTCAATCACCCGGAAGTGACATTGATTGTTTTATTGATTGACGAGCGACCCGAAGAAGTTACCGATATGCAGCGTTCGGTTAAAGGCGAAGTTATTTCGTCAACCTTTGACGAGCCGCCGACGCGTCACGTTCAAGTCGCCGATATGGTTATCGAAAAAGCGAAACGCCTTGTCGAACACAAACGCGACGTCGTCATTCTGCTCGATTCGATTACCAGATTAGCCCGCGCGCACAACGCCGTCGTTCCGCCGTCAGGCAAAATTCTTTCCGGCGGTATCGATTCAAACGCTCTGCAAAGACCGAAACGATTTTTCGGCGCCGCGCGCAACATCGAAGAAGGCGGAAGTTTGACAATTATCGCCACCGCTTTGATTGATACAGGCTCGCGTATGGACGACGTTATCTTTGAAGAATTCAAAGGAACGGGTAATTCGGAAATTCATTTAGATAGAAGATTGTCCGATAAACGCCTGTTCCCGGCAATTGATTTACAGCGAAGCGGAACGCGCAAAGAAGAATTGCTGCTCAGCAAAGAAGACCTCAACCGCGTCTGGGTGATGCGCCGCGTGCTGAATCCTTTATCGCCGGTCGAACAAATGGAAGTCGTGCTGGAGAGATTATCGAAATCGAAAACCAACGCAGATTTTCTTGCTTCGATGCAAACCTAAACAATGAAAAATGGGTGATTGAAAATGGATAATAAAAAAGGCGAGCGAAATTTAAATTTCGCTCGCCTTTTTTTATCTTCGAATTGCCTTTTAGCTTACATTTTTAATCTTTGTAAATCTTGACGACCGGCTTGCCATTAATATCGACATAAGCGCGGTACATTCCTTCAGAATTAAAGGAAACGCCGATGTTGCCGAATTTGTCAATCGCAATGACGCCGCCATCGCCGCCCGCTTTTTGCAATTTTTGATGAATCACCGCGTCGACTGCTTGTTGAATCGGCGCTGCGCTGTATTCCATCATTGCGGAAATATCTCGCGCCACGCCGAGACGGATAAAAAATTCGCCCCATCCGGTCGCTGAAACAGCGCATGTCAGGTTATTCGCGTAAGTTCCCGCGCCTATTATCGGCGCGTCGCCGACTCGCCCATATTTTTTATTGGTCATTCCGCCGGTCGAAGTTCCCGCCGCGAGATTTCCGTCTTTGTCGAGCGCGACCGCGCCGACGGTTCCGAATTTGTTATAAGGCTCTTCGCGCAAATCAAGTTGCGAAACTTTTTTGCCATCTTTCGCGGTTTTTTCCCGCTCCTGTTTGAGAATATTTTGCAGCGCGTCCCAGCGCTCCTGCGTGAAAAAGTATTTTTCGGGAACGAGTTCGATATTTTGCTCTCTGGCAAACTGCTCCGCGCCGTCGCCGACCATCATTACGTGCGGTGACTTTTCCATTACGGCGCGCGCAAGATTAATCGGATTTTTGACGTGGCGCAATCCGGCAACCGCACCGGCGCGCAAATCCTTGCCGTCCATAATCGCGGAATCGAGTTCGTTTTTACCGTCGTGCGTAAAAACCGCGCCTTTGCCCGCGTTGAAAAGCGGCGAATCTTCCAAAAGATTTATCGCAATCTGTACGGCGTCGAGCGCGGTTTTGCCTTGCTGCAACGCTTTATAACCAGCCATTAACGCTTCTTCGAGTTTGGCGCGATACTCTTTTTCCTTTTCCGGCGACAAATCGCCGCGGCGAATCACGCCCGCGCCGCCGTGAATGACGAAACCGAGGCGCGGATTCTGCGGCGACTGGAGTTGTTTTGTTTCAGGAAAACGAGCCTTTTGAGCGTGATTCAGAAGCGGAAAAACCAAGAAAACGGCGATTAATAAAACTGACAAAACCTTTTTCATTTTTTACTCCAAAAATTGCGCGAAAGTTTAAGAAGATTGAACGACGAAAGATTGGCGCGATTACAAACTCGAGAAAATAGTTTCTTTCAATTTCGTAATTGCGCCAATCTTTCGTCATTTACGCGAGCGGTTCGATATTGATTTCATCAAACATCGCCTGACGGCGCAGCGTTTCGGCGAGCAATTCGGCTTTTCGGCGATTCAGAATCAGCGGCGACGTGCGGCAGGAAATTTCAAAAACCCCGTCGTCGAGCAGCGCGATTTCCAAATCGCCGAGCGGAATGCCGCTGACCGCTTGAATTTTTTCAAAGTTGTGCAGTCGAAACTTGCCGTTTTCCTCAACGTATTCTTCGATAAACGGGTCGCAGAGAGCGTGTTTGGCTTCTTCGACGGTGAAATAATTTCCTTCGACGATTAAACAAAATTCCGGTGTTTTTTCCATTTCGAGAATAAATTTTGATTGCAAGTAAAACGAGATTTGGCTTAAAGAAAATTTATCATTATTTTTATTGAAAAATCCAGATGTTTTTTTGTCGAACGGTAAAAAATTCAAATTTCACTTTTTACTTTTCACTAAATATGAACAACGGTTCCGGCACTCTCTTTGCGCGCCTGCCTCATACGTTGCATTGATTCGCGGGTTTTGGCGAGTCTTTCTTTGCCATTCGGCTGCCGCTCAATCAATTTCTCGAGATTTCCCAACATATTCGGATTGCCCATCATCTCGCGCAATTCCGGCAGAAACGGCTCGATTTTAGAAAACACGACGAAATGTTCCCCGTGCGCATCGGCAAACATTTCTTCGTCAATCGCGCCGTGATTGACGAACGACGCCGCCATATCCCAATAACTCGTCACCATTCGATAATAAGCAGATGTTTCCTGTTTGATTATCGCCTGCATAATATCCTGTGCGCTTTCGGGGAAAAATGTAATCATCCAATTTCTGGCTTCGCGCATAGTCGCTTCGCGTCTCAATTCATACAGTTTTAAAATCAATTCGGCTGATTCGGTTTTGCTCATAAAATCTCCTTCGGTTTGTAATATTTTTCGGGAAGTTTTCTGAATTGAAAGTAGAATGAAACTGCCAAACAGTCAAATTGTAGCTAGTGGAAAAGTAAAAAGATGAAAAATATCGTTTATTTTAACACCACGAAATTTTTAATTTTTCCCTTTTCGACCTTTTCACCTTAAACTGGAATAATGCTTTCGATTGAAGAATTGACGGAAAACTTGCCCGACGCAAAAGCCGCGCGGCTTTTTTTTTCGCGGCTTTCTGAAAAATTTCCCAATGAGGCGAAAAAACTCGCCAAAAAAGAAGGCTTGCTTTCCGACATTTTGGCGCTGGTCGCTTTTAGTCCCTTGTTTGCAACCACGATTTTGCAAAACCCCGATTACATTTCGTGGCTCGACCGCCAGCGCAGCTCGTCAAAAGTGCGCGGCAAAGAAGAGATTCTAGAATCTCTGGCGCGTTTCGCGCTTGTCAATACAGATGTCGAAACAAACGTTTTACTCGCGCGTTTTCGCCGCCGGGAGTTATTGCGCGTTTTTCTGCGCGACATCCGCGGGCTTAGCACAATCGTCGAAATTACCGAGGAAATTTCCAATCTGGCTGACGCGATTTTAGAATACGCTTTGCGAATCGCCAGGCAGGAACTCGACAATCGTTACGGCAATCCGCTCGAAGTTGACGAAAAAGATAGAAAAAAACTCGCGCAACTCTGCATCGTCGCACTCGGAAAGCTCGGCTCGAAGGAATTGAATTATTCTTCAGATATTGACTTGCTTTTTATTTATTCAAACGACGGAGAAACGTCCGGTCAAGGCACGCGCGACGCGGTAACAAACCGCGAGTATTTCGTCAAACTCGCCGAATTTATTACAAAACTCGTCGGCGGGCAAGTCGGCGAAGGAGCGGCGTATCGCGTAGATTTGCGGCTGCGCCCGCACGGGCGAGTCGGCACGCTGGCAGTTCCTTTGAGCGAAGCGATTAATTATTATCAAATGTCCGCGCAAAGCTGGGAACGACAAGTTTTAATTCGTTCGAGGTCGAGCGCGGGCAACGAGAAAATTTTTCAAAAGTTTTTTGAACAGGTAAAGTCGAGCGTTTTCTCAGCAGCAGAAACAACCGAAAACGCTCTGAAAAATGTGCGTCTTTCAAAGGAAAAAATCAATGCCGAAAAAATCTCCGACAGAAATTTCAATGTCAAACTGGGAAGCGGCGGAATCCGTGAAATCGAATTTATCGCGCAAGCATTGCAGCTTGCATATGCGGGCAAGGACGAATGGCTGCGCGCCTCGCACACTTTAATCAGCTTATCGCGCCTTGCCGACCGAAAACTGCTCACCGAATCAGAATTGACCGAGCTTTTCGAGGCTTACGAATTTCTGCGTCGTCTCGAACACCGCCTTCAGATGGAAAATGGTTTGCAAACGCATTTAATTCCGAACGAAGCTGACAAGCGTCTGTTGATTGCAAGGCGAATGAATTTTACAAATGCCGAAAAATTCGATGCTTCCTTAAATTTTTATACTTCAAATGTCAGCCGGATTTTCAAGCGTGTTTTCGGAAATGAAGAACGCTCTAAAATTGTAGAAACGACTGCCGGTTTTTCATCTTCCAAAATTGATGAGCGGACACAAGAATCTTTTTCACAAGAATCAATAAATGATTTCGCCGAATCGCAGCAGAATCAAAAGTTAAAAATGATTTTTTCGTCGCTGGACAAATCCGATGTGAAAATAAATTTGAAAAATGGAACTTTGGAGACGCTCAAACTTCTCTCGGAAACTTCGCCGCATTTTGCCGAAATGCTTGCCGCCAATCCGAATTTGATTAAAGATTTGCCAAACGCAAATGAAAATTTTAACGAAGAAAATTATTTACCGATTTTTCTTGCCGTCGTAAAAAAGGGAAAAGATTTCCGGCAGGAATTAGCAATGTTGCGAAAAAGCTGGTCGCGCTTTTTGCTGAGAATTGTCGTTTTCGATGTTTTCGGAAAAATAAGCACACGCGAAACCAAACGCCTGCAAACGAATTTAGCCGAAGCCAGTATGGAAACCGCGCTTTTTATCACACGGCGCGAACTCGCAAGGCGTTTTCCGGTCAGAAACGATTGCGGCGGCGGACGGATTAACGACGATTCGATTGAGGATTTCCCTTTTGCCGTATTAGGTTTGGGCAAACTCGGCGGCGGCGGAATGGATTATAACTCGGATTTGGATTTGATTTTACTTTATGACAACGAAAAATCGCTGCCCGTTTCGGATTTGATACACGCTGAATTTTATTCACGCGCCGCCGAAATTTTCGTTACCGTCTTGTCGAGTCTGACGCGCGAAGGGCATCTTTACCGCGTGGATTTGCGCCTGCGACCGGACGGCAAAAACGGTACGACAAGTTTAAGCAAAATGTCCTTTCTCAATTATTTGGATACGAGAGCGGCGATGTGGGAATGGCTGGCGTATGTCAAACTTCGCGGCGTAGCGGGCGATTTGGATTTGGCTAAAGACGCTGAAACAAACGCGCGAAAAATCATTCATCAGAAGGCTCAGGAGTTTAAGATCCAGGATTTGGAATTCACGATTTTAAGAGGTGAAACCTTGCGCATTCGTGAACGGCTCGAAGAAGAAAAGGCAAACGCTCGAAAAGGTAAGGAAATTGACATCAAATTCGGCGCGGGCGGAATGCTCGACGTTTATTTTGCGATGCGTTTTTTGCAGCTGCGCGACAATGTTCAGGACGACGCGGAAAATCGCTCGACTGTTTTTATGCTCAAACAACTTTACGAAAACGATTCTCTAAATCAGGAAGATTTTCAAAATTTCACAAACGGTTACGAATTTTTAGGCGAACTCGACCACAATCTGCGGCTGACAATCGGACGCTCGACACGCTTGCCGCTTGCTAATCGTACGGTTTTGCAGACGATTGCGAAAAGAATGAAACTCGATTCGGTCAAAGATTTGCTCGAAAAGCTAACCGCTCACCGCCTCGAAATCCACGCTTCTTTTGAAAACATTCTCAAAAATTGATTGTGAGAGTCGAAGAAACTGTCACAATCCGCCCGACCTACATTATTTTTCCCTTATAAACTCAATTTGTATTCTGAATTCAGAGAAGAATTGAAAGATATGTTCAAAAAATATATATCGTTGGCATTAATCGGGTTGTCATTGAATTTAACATTTTATTCGATGGCACTCGCACAAACGGAAAGCGACACGAAATTTGCTGAAAAGGTAAAAACGAACGTCGCCAAACGCGGCGCCGGTAAAGATGTCAAGGTTAAAATCAAACTTAAAGACGGCACGAAATTAAAAGGCTATGTGAGCAAAGTAAAAGACTCAGGCTTTGTTGTAGTGAACGAAAAGACCCGAACAGATACCGAAATTCAATATCTGCAAGTTAAGCAACTCGAGCAGTCCGAAGGAAATAAATCTTCAACCGTCAATCAGATTTTAAAAGGCGCTTTGATAATTGGTGTGTTCGCATTATTCGGTTGGGCATATGGTGACGGTTAAGTTCTGAGAAGCCGCAAAAAGAAATTGCAAATTGAGCTGCGGAATAGAAATTCATCATAGAAAAATAATATGAAATACATTTTAACTTTAATTTTTATCTTTAGCTTTTCTTTTGCCGCTTTCGGTCAATCGGAAACTTTGACTAACAGTGATGTGATTTTAATGACCAAAGCCGGTTTGAATAAAGTTTTAATCGTCCGCAAAATCGGCGACTCAAACGGCAGATACGATGTTACGGCGCAAGGTTTGATTGAACTGAAAAAATCCGGTGTCGCAGACGATGTGATTGCGCTGATGTTGGAACGCAAAAGTGCAAATGTTGAAAATTCGCAAACTTCTTCGGGAAGTCAGTCGTTTGCGGCGCAAAGCAATTCAAACACGCACATTGTTCTCGACTCAAAGGTAGCGCTTCGTTCAGCGAAAACGATTGCCGTCGAAAAATCTTCGATTAACCCTTCGCGGCAGGCACTCGAAAAAGAATTATTAAAACGCAAAGATTGGCGGCAGCTAAACTTAAACATCGTGCGTTATAAAACGGACGCGGATTTGTATATCGAAATCGGTTTCGTGCCGTTTTCAGTCGTCACGCATCGCTACGTTTTCAGAATTTACGACCGCAAAAGCGGAACGGTAATCGCGGCTGGGGAGACGACTTCCTGGGGCAGCTTGGCGGAAAATCTGGCGCGGAAGATTTCAAAAGAACTCGTCAAAGTTTTATAAAATGAATTTTTGCTTGCTACCAAAGAAAAAAAAGTGTTAATATCTGTCAACCTTTCGAGCCTTTCTAACTCGATTTTCTGAACTCAATAACTTAAAACTAATTTTCTGGAGAATCAAAAATGAAAAGATTTCTGTCTCTTCTGTTAACTTGTATATTATCGCAAAGTGCTTTTTACTTTGTTTTGTTACCAACAAACATTTCGGCGCAAACGGCTGGCGCTATTGCTAAACAACAAGAAACCTTAAATAACGAATCAATTATTCAAATGCTCAATGCGGGACTTGGAGATGCGATTATTATTGCTAAAATCAAATCGTCAAAAGTTTCTTTTGATACTTCCTCTCCAGCGTTACAGTCACTGAAAAAGCAAGGTATATCCGATTCAGTTGTTCTAGCGATGGTTCAGAAAGAGTCAGGAATGGAAGTTTCATCCTCTAATACAAAACCAACTAGCGTTAATACAACTGGTGGATTGGCGCAGTCAACAGGAACAATTGCTTCAAACAATTCCTCTTCAACTACATTTGGTTTACTGGACGGGACTCCGATTAAACTACGAATAAGTCGAACAATGTCTTCTGCTGATGCCAAAACAGGCGAGACAGTTGATTTTGAAGTTCTTGAAGATGTTAAAATCGGCGACACAATAGTTATTCCACGTGGTGGAACGGCTCTTGGAACAGTAACTCAGGGAAAACCGAAAGCAAGAATGGGAAAAGGTGGAAAACTGGATATAAATATAGATTCTGTTCGACTTGTTTCAGGTGACAAAATTCCATTACGTGCGGTTAAAGAAACTAAAGGTGGAGGTCACACAGGAGCAATGACAGGAGCAATTGTTGCAACAAGTATTGTTTTTTTCCCCGCTGCCCCTTTCTTTCTATTTATGAAAGGAAAGGATATAACAATTCCTAAAGGCACAGAAATCACTGCATATATTAATGGTGATATTCCTCTGGACTCAAGCAAATTTAATACTACGTCCAAGTAATGAACAATCTAATTATCATTGCGACAATGAGCGACGAAACCAAAACCGTAATCGCGACAAATTAAACAATTTCCGTGTTAGATTGAACTTCTTCAAACCAGCATCGCTCGCAAAAGCGGTGCTTTTTTCTTTGTTCGAGTGTGTAATCTGTGTTTAGCGGCAATCTTTCCACAAGGAATTTTTGCTCGTCGGTTAATTCTTCCCACGTTTTCATTTTCGGCGAATGACATTTCGGACACATTTTTTCGTAAAAACCTTTCATCTTCTTTGTGCGTATCAGCATTTACAGTTTAATATCTTTAACAAGTTCTTCAAAATTCAATCTCGAAATACGAAAATTTTATCAATGAAAGTAAAGTATCTCTGTTTCCTGCTGTTCTTTTGTATCGTATGTGTGCAAGCAGCCGTTGCTCAAACGCAAACGGAAGAAAAATTTGATTTCTACACGCGCGGCGCGTATCGCGCTGAAGTGCCTCGTCCGCAGACAATTTTGCGTTTTGATGTCGGCGATTTTCACACGACTTACGCGCAGATGGAACGGGTTATCGAAGCGATTGCCAAAGCCGCTCCCGACCGCGTGAAAATTTACGACATCGGCGAAACCAATGAACACCGAATGCAACATTTGATTGCGATTTCTTCGCCGGAAAACATTGCACGCATTGACCAAATCAAAGCGAACAACGCGCGTTTGATTGATTCGCGCGCGACTTCGGCGACGGATGCGAATCAAATAATCCAGACAAATCCGGCGATTGCGTGGATGGCTTACACGATTCACGGCAACGAATCGGCTTCGTTTGAAGCGATGATGCAGGTCGTCTACCAGCTTGCCGCGTCGAACGAACCGCAGACTTTGGAAATTTTGAAAAATAACGTAACGCTCGTTCTGGCGGGCGAAAACCCGGACGGACACGAAAGATTCGCAACCTGGTATAACTCGGTCGCCACCGGAAACGCCGACCGCAATGCACTCGAACACCGCGAGCCGTGGTCAATTTACGGGCGCTTAAATCATTATCGTTTCGACCTCAACCGCGACAACATCGCCGCAACGCAAAAGGAAACGCAAAATATGCAGCGAGCGTTTTTTGAATGGAATCCGCAGGTTTCTGTTGACCATCACGGGCAGCCCGCGCAGTTCTTTTTTCCGCCCGCCGCTCTTCCGATAAATCCGAATCTGCCGCAGCCCGCGACAAATAATTGGCTCGATAAATTCGGACGCGCTAACGCAAACGCTTTTGACCAAAACAAATGGGACTATTACGTCCGCGATATTTTTGATTTATTTTATCCGGGCTATTGGGATTCGTTTCCGGCTCTCAACGGCGCAATCGGTATGACTTACGAAACCGACGGCGGCGGATTTAAAGGCTTGCGCTGGACACGCGACGACGGCTCGATAGCGACTTTGCGCTCGGCTATTGCCAAACATTACGTCGCGTCTTTGACGACGCTCGAAACTTTAGCCAGAAATCGCGCCCAGAGATTGCAGGATTTTTACGATTTTCGTCGCACGGCGATAGACGAAACGGCGCGGGAAAAATTAAAACGCATTGTCATCTCGCCTGCTAAAGACCCGGTTAAAACGGCGGATTTGATAAGAGTTTTGCAGCTTGCGCGAGTTGAAGTCAAAGTTTCCAGCGCTTCATTTTCATCAAATTCGGCTCACAGTTTTATGCAGAGCAACGCGCCGAGTGCTTCCAGAAACTTTCCCGCAGGCTCATATATTATCGATTTGAATCAGCCGCAAAAACGAATTATCAAAGCCTTGCTCGAACAGGACACGCCGCAGGATAAAGCATTTGTTGACGATAATATGGCGCGTTTCCGGCGCAACGAGCGGCGCGGAAGTTCGGCGAACAAGGAAGATTACGGATTTTACGACATCACAGCCTGGAATCTGCCGCTCGCCTTCGGCGTTGACGCTTATTGGACGGAAGAGGCGGGAAATGTAAATTCAACCGTCGTTACGCCCGAATTTCTCGAACAGGCAAAACAAGGAAGTGTTTCAGGACGCGCCCAGATTGCTTATATTATTCCGTATCAAAGCGACGGCGCGGGCGCATTGGCTTTAAGATTATTAAAAGAAGGTTTTCGTGTCGCGGTTGCGACGAAAACCTTGACGGCGGGCGGAAGAACTTACAATCGCGGAACATTCGTCGTTAGAGTTACCAGAAATGCCGAAACGATTCACGAAGCGGTTTCACGTCTGGCACGGGAAATCGGCATAAATGTCATTGCAGTAAATACTGGATTTAATGAAACCGGCGATACTGGCGTCGGTGGCGAAAATGTCGTTTCCTTGCAATCACCGAAAATTGCAATGGTTGCCGATGAAGCGGTCGAACAAACGAGTTACGGTTCAATTTGGTGGACGCTCGACCGTTACGGCGTTGAATTTACGCCGCTGACAATCAATAACGTCAAAGGCGGCGCATTAAAAAATTACAGCGTTTTGATTATGCCGAACGGCGCGGCAGGAAGATATTTCGGCGCATTCGGCGCAAGCGGCGTAACGGCTTTGAAGCAATGGATTTCCGGCGGCGGAACTTTAATAACCGTCAAAGGCGCGTCGGTTTTTGCTGCGCTCAAAGATGTCGGTTTAACTTCATCAAAGCTAGTCGGAAGCGAAGACGACGAAGATAAAGGCAAAGCAGCCGAAGAGGTTGACACGGACAAGCGAAAGCAAGCCGAATCACAGCCTTCACCGTCGCCGACACCGAAAACGAAAAAATCGCCCGCGCCCGAACCTTCGCCGACGCAGGAATTAAAATTCGACAAAGCCGATGGCGCGCCGCCCGTTTTGCCGCCGATTGCATCGCCGTCGGCAAATGCGGGGAAAGTTCCCGAAGGCATTGCAGGCGCGATTTTCAGAGCGACCGTTGACCGCACGACTTATTTGACTTACGGCATCGAAGACGACGATATTCCGGTTTTAATTGCGTCCGGTTATTTTTTCCGCATTTCAAAAGACGGCACAAACGCGCTTTTGTTCGAGCCGAAACCGAAACAGCCGCTAACGCTTTCAGGTTTTGTATGGGAAGGAAATACCGAAAAACTGCTGCAAGGAACGGCGTATGTCATTGACGAGCCGACCGGTGCGGGTCACGTTATTTTATTTGCCGAAGAACCATTTTTTCGCGGAATCTTTCGCTCAACGACCAGACCGTTTTTTAATTCTATGTTATTTAACGGAACGTTTTAACCAATAACTGATAGCGGATAACTGATAGTGTAAAATCAATCACTACCGGTTATCTGCTATCATTTATCCATTAAAAGAAATGTTCACTATCCGCACAAGTTTCAGCGACAAATTTGAAGTAGGCGCGCCGATTGAAAAAGTGCGCGAGTTTTTTGCCGACATCAGAAATTTTATCGAACTGATGCCGAATGTTGAAAGTATTCACGCAAATGGCGATAATACCGCGCGTTGGACGATTCGCGCCGACATTCCGCTGGTCGGCGCGATGCGGCAATCTTTTGGGGTCGAACTTGCTGAAAACACGGATGAGCGAATCGAGTGGATTCCGAAAGCGGGCGAGCAGCAAAATTTCCTGCGCTACGCGGCGGATTTTATCGAAAAAAATTCGGGCTTGACACTTGTCCATTTTTCGCAAAACGTCGAGCTGCGCCGTAAAAACGCGAGAGAGCTTCACCTGCTTGCCGGACTTGCGGGCGAAAAGCGCGTCAGTCAGGGAATGCAGTGGGAAGTGACGGGAATGATAAAGAAATTCGTTCAAAAGGCGAAAGACAGGTTGGAGAAGTAGGAAAGAATTGAAATTCATTTCCTTGACGGAAAACAAATCTAAGGAGTAAAAAAAATGAAAAACAAACTTATTTTAGTCGGAATTATAACTTTATTTTGCGCCGCGAATGTTTTGGCGCAATTAAGTCTGCCGCGTGATTCGCAGCGCGCCGAAGTCGCGCAAGTCGTCGGCGACACGCGCGTTTCGCTCGTCTATCATCGCCCGAACACAAAGGCGCGGGAAGTCTGGGGGAAACTCGTTCCGTACGGCGAAGTGTGGCGCACGGGCGCAAATGAAAATACGACTTTCGAGGTGAGCCGCGATGTGAAAATCAACGGTCAAACTCTGCCCGCCGGAAAATACGGCTTGCACACGATTCCGAACAAAAACGAGTGGACGATAATTTTCAATAAAGTCAACGACGCCTGGGGCAGTTTTTCATACAAACAGGAAAACGACCAATTGCGCGTTACCGCAAAACCGCAAGCCGTCGCCGAATCTCAGGAAACGATGTCGCTCGGACTGGAAAATATCAAGGCGAAAACCGCCGAGGTTGTGATTCGCTGGGAAAAATTGCGCGTTCCGTTCACAATTGATGTCGGCGACATGAACGCTAGAGTTCTCGGAGACATTCGCGGGCAAATGAAGAGTTTGAAAGCCGACGATTTTCGCACACCTTCGCAGGCGGCAAGCTGGATTTATTCGCAGAAAATGACGGCGAATTACGCGGAAGCAATCGGCTGGTTAGACACTTCGCTGAAAGCAAAAGAAACGCCGAACGCACTCGGTTTGAAGGCTTATCTGTTAGCCGATTCGGGCAAAAAAGCGGAAGCGATTGTCGCCGCCGAACGAGCGATTCAATTGGCAAAAGCGATGACACCGCCCGGAAATACAACCGATATAGAAAAGCGTCTGGCTGAATGGAAAACCGGTAAATAATTTATATTTACTTGTTATTGTCAGTTGCCGACGCTATTAGCACTCGTCGGTAGAATTATTTACGCACAAAGTCCGACAGAATTTTTTCGTCGTCCTGTAAATAAGAAGCAAACACACTGAATGTTTAAGCAAGGATTTATAAATGTCAGGTTGTAGTTTACGGCATACCTTATTTTTGCTTTCAAAGTAAAATTTCTGTGTTTATAATGAGGTATTTTCGAGACAATAAAATCATTCATTTTGTCTCAACTAATAACTGCTGTCAGCGTAATCGCTTTTGTGCAGCAAACAAATCCCGGTATTCCGCAGTGACGATTTTATAACACTGACAGCAGGCGGCTTTTAAGCCTTCTCGGTCGAGAATCAAAAGATTTCCCCGGCTGTAACTGATTAATTGCTGTTTTTGGAGATTGCCGGCGGCGATAGTTATCGCTTCGCGACTGACACCTATTATTTTGGATAAAAATTCATGCTTTAGCTCAAATTGGTCGGTTATCATTCGGTCGCGCATCATCAAGAGCAGGCAGGCAAGACGAGATTCAATCAAGTGCAGGCGGCTGCAAACAGCAGTTTGCCCGATTTGCATCATTAGGTAACAGGTGTAGCGCCGCATCAGACGCGGCAACAAAGCGCTATGCTCACACGCTTTGAGAAAATCCGTCGCCTTTAATCGCAGTGCGCTTCCGGCGCCCTGGACAATAACACGCGCACGAGATGTCGGCGCTTCCAGAAAAACCGGCAAACCCGTCATGCCTTCGTTTCCGACCATCCCCAGTTCCACCGTCGTCTGGTCTTCGACGGCTAATATAGACAAAACGCCGCTTTCGGGAAAATAAACATACTTAATCTTATCGCCCGGATTGTAGAGAGCCTCGCCGAAAATCAAATCAACGCGGTCAAGGCGCGGGACTAAACTTTGATACTCTTTTTTGGGCAGTCTGGCGAGCAACCAATTGGCAGGCGTTTCTTGTACTTTTGTATTTTCTCTCATTGGAAATCTTGTTTATTCTAATTTTATCGTCCTAAGACGGCTGACGGCATAAAAATAACCAAGCAAATTTATCCTATTGTCCGACGGTGATTAATAAATAACAATTTTTTCCATAAAATAAATAACAAATTTTTTCTATAATTGCTAATACCAGCAGCATTAATAATAAATAAAACTTTCCTCGCGCCTGTCAACAATTGATGAATTTTAACCGCTGAGGCAACACGGCAGGATTAACTCAAGAAAAAAAAATCAAAATTTATAGCAAAAAATCTCTTATGTATGATACCTTACATAAAAGTATTTTGAATTGGTTTATTCTGACCATGTAGCTTTTACGTAGAACAAGGGTGATAAAAAGATACGCTTTGATTCTGAGCATATCCTTTATTTCTATACAAAACACACGAATTGCAGTTTTACTTCTTAGTATTTTTTCGATGAAAAGATTGGCATTTGAAGGTCGAGACAGATAAACAATTTTCAATAATCTAATCTTATCAGCGACGTTCAGTATAAATACAAAAGATAACTCTACTAATAAGGAGATTTATAAATGTCTGACAATGCAAAATCAAATAAAAATGACGTGGTTGATGAGGTTGACAAAGCCAATCTCAACGACCGCCGAACGTTTCTCAAATGGGGCGGCGCGGGTATCGCTGCTCTCGCTTTAGGCAGCACGAACCGAGCAACGGTATTTGCCAATCCGGCGGCAACTAATCGCCAGCAACAAACAACGATTAATCTGGGCAGCGGCGACATCGGGATTATGAACTTCGCTTTCCTTTTGGAACAGCTCGAAGCGGACTTTTATACGCGCGTGGTGGCAAACAATTTCTACGCGGGAGCAACTGCCGAAGAGCGTCAAATATTCACCGACCTGCGCGACCACGAAATCATTCATCGTGAGTTCTTCAAAGCGTTGCTCGGCGCGAACGGTATTCCGCAATTGCCGGCGTTCGATTTCAGCCTGGTAGATTTCAACAGCCGCGACAGCGTGCTGACCACTTCGCAGAATTTGGAAGATACCGGCGTGTCGGCTTATAACGGAGCGGGACAGGCAATCGTCAGCCCGGACGTTCTCGCGATTGCCGGAAAAATCGTTTCGGTCGAAGGTCGGCACGCGGCTGCCATCCGCGATTTACGAATTCCGCGCAACGGATTTTTCGCGCCGCATTCGTCGGATTTTGCGCTCGACCCGCTGGATGTCCTTTCTATCGCCAGCCCGTTTATTCCCAGAACCGTGACCGTCAACGCGAGCGGATTGCCCAGAATAATTGTCGTCTAACAGGCGAATAACAGGAGAAAAATTAAGATGGAAACCATATTTGATAAAGTTGATTCAGCCCTCGTTCAAAATTTAAGCGACCGCCCGGAAGCGTTTCATGATTCGCGGTATTTAAATAGTAGTGCCGCCGCGCAACAGCAGACCGGAAATTCGGACTTATTTACGCCGACAAACGGTCGAACGCCGCTTAACCAGACGCTGCCGCCGCAAATCGTTGCGTCGTTAAATCTAGCACTTACTGCCGAATATCTGGAAACCGAGTTTTACACTACCGGTTTGAACACGCCCGGTCTTATCCCGAATGAACTGCGCCAGGTTTTTGTGCGTATTCTCCTCAACGAAGTCGGACACCGCGAAACTTTGCTGACTGTTTTAGGACTCAACTCAATTCCGAAACCGACTTTCGATTTCACGGCGAGAGGCGCCGTGCCGGACGTTTTCAGCAACTTCCAATCGTTTCTCAATCTCGGTCGCACCTTTGAGGATCAAGGAGTGCGCGCCATCAAAGGACAAGCCGGAAATGTCATGTCGGATAAATTCGTGCTGACGACGGCGCTGCGGTTTCATTCGACCGAAGCGCGTCACGCATCCGAACTGCGGCGGATTGCTGGACTAAAAGGTTGGATTGTACTAAACCAGCGCGGCAATATCCCGGCAATCTTTCAGGGCGTCTACGACGGAGAAGAAAATGTCGTTCAAGGCGGAATAAATCTAGTTACTCTAACCGGCTTACCCGCAGCAACCGTCAGCGAAGCCTTCGACGAACCGTTGACGGCAGATCAGGTGTTGCAAAACATCGCGCCGTTCGTTCGCTTTCGCCGTGGGGGAAAAGGAACTATTTTCAGAAGTAGACCTACGGAAGACAGTGAGACCGACAACAAAAACTAGACAGGCGGCACGCATTTATTGACTGTTTCGGGAAATTCGGGCAAAGTGTCGGCTGCCTGCTTTGGTTGCCGACACTTTGCCCGACACATTTGCCAATGGTCAGTTTGCCGGAACGGAAATCATTCTCGCCCGGCGTTTGTTAATTTTAACTTCGAGGCGGTTTTGACAACCGAGGCGAAAAGTATTCAAGGAGAGAATCAAAAAATGTTTAATACGACAACAACTAATTTTAGCGTGAGGCGGCTCGTCCGAGCGACATTTTTATTTGCAATCGCCTGTCTCGCGCCGCTCGCGGCGACAGCGCAAACGCCGACGCCAACGCCGAAACCGTGTTTCGATTTTACGGGCAGCGGACGCACATCCTTTGCCACCATCAACAGAGATTCCACCGGTCTTAATTCCACCGGCATTATCTGGCGAATTTTAGGCAACGGCGGCACTACCGGCGGCAGTTTGCAGACGGTGCAATTCGGTCTTACTGATCAAGATATTCCTACTCCCGGTTACTTTGACAATGATAACCGCGCTGACCTCGGCGTTTATCGCCCGACTGCATCCAGTTATTTTTTTCGACCGTCAACTTCGACGACGGCAAACTCGTTTCGAGGCGTTCAGTTCGGTATTTCGACCGACATACCGGGGCGTGAAGCAGATTACGACGGCGACGGCATAGATGATTTCACGGTTGTCAGAGATAGCGGCACGAACCTTACGTGGTTTATTCTGCGCAGCAGCAACAATACATTTTCATCTATCAGCTTCGGTTTATCGGGCTTTACAAACGGAAACGGCGACCTTCCGATTGCCGGCGCCGACTACAATGGCGACGGGCGTGCCGATATTACCGTTATTAGAAGAAACCCGAACGGCAGTGCTACTTATTTTGCCGGAGACAGCAATACCGGCGCGCTCGTAGCAGTGCAGCAATGGGGAAATTTCGACACTGACTTTTTTGTTGTCGGCGATTATCTGGGCGACCGTCGGGCTGATTTCGCTGTTTACAGAGCTTTTCAGGGCGGCACAAACGGCACCTGGTATATTCAGGAAAACGGCGGCACCGGCAGAGTTATCCGTCCATTTGGGCTGACATCGCTTGCATCGGTTACCGACCGACCGATTTGCGGCGATTATAACGGTGACGGCAAACAGGACATTGCCATTTATAGGTCGTCAAACAGCAGCTTTTATTGGCTCAACAGTCCGAATTTCGACACTTTTTCAGGTATCCAATTCGGTCAAGCAGGCGAATTTCCGGTCGCCGGTTTGCGCTCATATTGATAAAAACTGAGCAGGACATTATTTTGCTTACGGCTGATACATAATTCCGCGCTCGATTATTCAACATTGAAATTTGTTTTTGCTAGAAAAAAGCGGTGAACAGTTCACCGCTTTTTTCTATGTTTAAAGCCCGATTCTGTTAAGTTACCGCGCCGCCGTCGACAATCACGACTTCGCCGCTCATAAAGCTGTTGCGCGGGCTGACCATAAACGCGGCGAATTCGGCGAGTTCGGCGGGTCTTCCCAGACGCTGCCGCGCGACCCAGAAATCGTGCATCTGCAAAAGACGTTCCGGCAAAGTGTGTGCTAAGTCGGTGTCGAAAATTCCGGCGGCGATGGCGTTGACTGTAATTCCGAAATTCGATGCTTCGCGAGACAGGCATTTTGTAAAGCCAATCATCGCCGCTTTTGAAGTCGCGTAATGAACCGATGTCGGCAGGCTGCGAATGGCGCCGATGCTTGTGATGTTGAGAATCGAACCGGCTCGCTGACGAATCATCTGTTTGTAAAAAGGCTTGGTAACGGAAAAAAGACCGTTGACATTGGTGTCAATTACCCAATCCCAGGACTTATCGGTGGTGGTCGCAAAATTGTCAGGCTTATTGACGGCAGCATTATTGACTAAAATATCAATGCCGTCCCACGCTTCCTTCAATTCCCGCACAAGTTTTTTTATTCCCAAACGGTCTGTGACGGAAACTTTGAAACTTAAAGCGCGTCTGCCGTGAGCTTCGATTTTAGCTTTTGTTTCTTCGGCTAAATCGTCGCGCGAATGATAATTAAAAGCCACATCCGCGCCTTCGCGTGCGAAAACCTCGCAAAGTGCCGCCCCGATTCCGCGTGTTCCGCCCGAAACAAAAGCGCGTTTTCCTTCAAGTAAAAGACTCACAAATTATTTTCTCCAAAAGAATTGCAAAAAGAAAGTTTAGGTAATTTGATAATAAAAGGCAAAACAAAGAAACCAATTGACCGTTTACATTTGCTTTTCGTATCGAGACAAAAACCGCTCCAACAAAATCGAGTCTGTTTTTTTATTGAAGGAAAAAGTTTCAGTATTAAACGACGACGCTTAAAGATTCTTTTTTTATTTGACTTTGGACAGGCAAAAGAGCAGCGATTTCTGTGATAATTTTTTCGATTGAATTCGGTGAAGCAAGAGAAACGGTCGCGGCTTTCATATCGGCATATTTTTTTGAATCTGAAATCAGATTTTGAATAATCGGCACAATATCGCTCGCTTTTTTCAACAAAATTCCCGCGCCGCGTTTGGCAATTAAATTTACCGTTCCCGCTTCCTGCGGCATCGGCGGCGTGGTCGCGTCGGCAATTATCGGCAAGCGACAGGCTAAGGCTTCAAACGTCGTCAAACCGCCGAGCTTGCTAATCATTACGTTTGCCGACTGCATCAATTTTTCGATTTCGTCCGAATAACCGATAACTTTAACGGGAAACTTCGCCGTTTTCGCCAATTCTTCGGCTTCCCTTTTAAGTTCTTCGTTTTTTCCGGCGAGAAAAATTGCCTGGACATCAAGTTCGCCGCGCACGAATTCGCGAAAAATTTGCGGGATATTGCCGCCGCCGACCCAACCCGCATTAACAAAAACCGTAAATTTGTCCGCGTCCAAACCGAATGCCTGACGCGCCTTTCGCGCATCGTTTTCGTCTATTTCGTGAAATTTCGGGTCAATCGGCATTCCTGAAATTTTGATTTTTTCAGGAATGATGCCGTAATCAATCAACTGCCGACGCGCCTCGTCGTTCGCCACCAGATAGAGTGAAACGTCATTACACGCCCAGCCTTTCCAAAAGCCGTAACACGGGTCGGTGACGACCGTCACGAGCGGAATCTGGTCGGCTAAATTAAGTTCCTTCAAAAGACGCGCGAAAATATGCTGCGTCATCGGGTGAACGCTGACGACGACGTGCGGACACCATTTTTCAAACTGTTCTTTCAGATAAACGATGCATCTGCCGAGAAAAAACTCGCTTGTTTCGGGACGAAAACGATTTATCGCCCAGAAAATATATTTCATCCAATGCTGTTTATTCTGAAGAATCCAGTTATAAACATTGACTAATTTATCGGTAATGCGATGCGATTCTTCCGCCGCTTTAACAATTCGCACGGCAACCGAACCGCTTTTCCAAAAACGATTCGCGCCTTCGAGAATCGCCTGCGCCGCCGAACGATGCCCGCCGCCGGTGTCGGAAGAAATGATTAGAATTTTTGGGGTGTTATGTGGCATTCGCTAATCGGAAACTATTTTCATTTTTCAAGCTATTGCAATAAATCGCGCTACTCATCAACATTTTCGGCGACGACCTGAGCTTTTGTCGAAGTGGTCAGTATTAAACATATCGTTTCTTCCAAGTGTAGTTTCCCAACTGTCAAAGTCGAATTCGGAATCGGTAAAGCCTTACTCACACTCAAATTTTTCTCCACCCTATCAACCAACTCGTCCCGAAGCAATCGCCGAACTTTGTCCAAATCTTTGTCGCACATTATCACGCCGGGAAAATCCAAAACTTCTCCTTGAAACGTGCCGCCCGGCAATTCTATGTATATCGCTTTGTACTTTCTCAGCTTACTCTCAAGTTGTTCATTATCACGGAAAAATAAGAAAAGGACTACAGCAACCAAGATATTCAAGATGAGTAGGATGATGAATGACCAATTGAAAGATAAAGAGAAAAAAGAGAAAGAAGACAAAAAGAGGAATTCAAGACCAAGAACAATCAAGACATCTAAGATGCAAAAGGTGAGTAAAGATTGCCGCAATATATCGAATGGCGGAAAGTTTGCTATCTCTAATTCTCTTCCTATTTCATCAGTTTTTGCTTTGAGAGCCGAGGCTTGCAACCTACCTTTGCAAGACGCGATAATAAGCCCAAACCCAAGGAGAATAGGGAGTATTAAAGAGAAAACTTTGTAAGGATACAGCTCCTTATCGTTTAAGTAATAAACTGCAATTGCTCCTGTAATCGCATAGAACCAGATGTGTACTGTCAAAGCGGTATCAAGATAACCTTTGGAAATGTCTACGCAAGTTTTGTAGTCATCTAAATCACTAGCCATTGAAACCGCCCTCTTTCCTAAATCTTGATTTATAGAAAACATTTGGCAAATCTTACTAAGCGTTAATAACTAAGCCTCCCGCTTCTTGTTGTTGCTCGTCCATTTGCTTACTCGCCTTTTTCATCTGCCATTCGAGTTTTTTAATCTGAATTAAATGTTTCGGATTAAACGGCAAACTCGGATAGTAAGAATTAGATTCGTGCGTGCAGAAACATCCCGACTTGGCTTTTTGGCGGCGCGCCTTCATTTGCGGTGAATTCCACGCGCCTTGAAAATTCCAATCGTAATCGCGCAGATTTCCTGTCGCCTCCAAATTTTCACACGATGAAATCGTGCCTTCGTCGAAAATTACAGCGCCCGCTGTTCCCGCGTAACAGGTCATTTGCGGCTCGCCGGTTTCTTTGGTTTTGGCAATCAAATCGTGCATATAAAGGTCAATCGCCGCTTTGAAAAATCCGGCGTCGCCGCCGTAATTATTCTTTATCGCCGCGTTTCGCGTGTCGTCAAGAATCATTTGCGACAACTCGGCATAACGATTATGGTCGAAATTTAGTTCCGTCGGGTCGGCTGACGGCGGGCGAATATAATTGATGTTGACTTTATCCGGCTTCAAGTCGTGTTTCAGAAAATCATACCAATCGAAAATCGTATCTTCGTTCGAGCGCATCACGCAGGTGCAGGTTTGCACATCGAGATTCGGAAATTCTTTCTTCATCTCTTTCAAAGTTCGCGCGGTGTGAATCGCTTTGTCCCAACTTCCTTCTTTGCGCCGAATCTTTTCGTGCGCTTCCTTCATTCCGTCGATTCCCAGAGCAATTGTTACATTCAAATTCGGATTTTCCTGCAAAACGCGCGTTACATCAGGGAAAATTCTGGGGTGAATTTGCCCGTTCGACATTATATAAACCGAATCCAGTTTGTTATTTCGATAAAAAGCATTACAAATCTCCGGCAAATCCTTGCGCGTGAACGGCTCGCCGCCCGCGAGAATCAGAACGCCGAGATTTCCGCCGAGCGTTTCCGAAATTTTTTCAATTTCATCAGTTTTCATCTGCAACTTTTTACGCGGACGGTCGTCGAGTTCGTCTGTGAAGAAACAGTGCGTGCAGCGCATATCGCAAACCGATGTGACTAATATATTTAACAAAATCGGCGCAAACGGTTGTCCGATTGCCAACTTCGCATATCTTTTTAATAATTCTTTGGTTGTAAAATCCATATTATTATTCCTCTAAAAATAATGCCGCAGTCTTTGATGCAATGCGACAAATCAAAGTTTTACTTTATCTTATCGCACCTCTTTCGAGCAATACATTTGATTGTTCAAACAGCAAAGTTATTGTAATTGTTTTGTAATTTCGTATTATTTCCTCGTGATGCGTGATGATGCAAAGACGAGCAAAAACTTATTAACTGAGCCGTTGCTAAGTGCGCCCAGATGCACCAAAGCGCATCACGCGGCACAAGCCAGAGCCACAATAAAGACACAGGCAAAATTTACATTCTAAAAGTGTGACTCGGCAGCATAAAACTTCTACGCTGCCGAGTCACACTTTTTATTTGGAGAAAATTATGATTGAACAAACTTTGGTAATCGAAACATCGTTGCCTTCCGAAACTAACCAATTACCAACAGAGCAAAAAGCCAAAAGAAAACGCTATGTCAAAAGATGTTGCTGTAAACAGTGTGGAAAACCGAAACACTATATTTGTTTGGAACATCACAACTATAAAAAGACCGGAATTAAAAGACTTTTGAACCGTATTCGATATTACTCTAAGAAATTTTTTTTTAATTTGGCGGGAAGACTAAGACTTGTTGAATAAAAATTAATCCGAATCTAAAGTAATTCTCTATGAATTACGAAAAGAATCTAGCGGAACTCGATAAACGAATCGAGTGTAAAAAGCGTGAATTATCAGAATTGCAGCGGACGCGGCGGGAACTGAAAACAGCGGAAATAAATAAAAATAAAAAACCGACGCTGCGCGGAAGACCGAAAATCAACGAAGAAATCTTAATCAAAGCCGTAAAGTTAGCAGGAACCAAAACGCTCAATGATGTTTGTTTTAAGTTGAACATCAGTAGAAGCACTCTTTACAAGCACGGAATAACACGCAGAGCATTGGGCGGCTATCGAATTGGGAGTGATGTCATATATAAATCAAAAGACAAAGCGTGATTCGCCGTCCTAAAACTTAACTCGATCAGTCACACTTTGCCTTGTGAATTTCCAAGTCGTGAACAATCTAGAAAACATTGCTAAAACGAATAATATGATTGAAAAGTTGATGAGCGATAAAGAAAGAGAAAGGTATATTGCAAATGTTGAGCGAATTTTTCGTAAAGAAAGTGAGGTAGCTCTCAAACGAATGAAGAAGTCACTGGACAGTTTGCTACGAGGCGAATTTCCTACGGTTGCAACGACAAAAGCAAAAAACAAACTAATTATAGTTGCAATAACAAGCAGAGAGTTGGGAATTCCACTTTTTCGACAGGACTACGAAGTTGACTGGAATTTTAATGAGCAGGCATTTGCACAATCATTATCAGAATCTTACAAGAACTTCTTTTTATCTAACCAATTTAAAGAAATTCAAAAAAAAATGTATTACAGGCTGAAAGAAAAAGGCGTAAAAGATACTGAAATCTACTGTCAAATAGAACCGCGTTATTCGGATATGGATTCGGCTGAAAAGACGAATTTTCGCAAGAACTTATCGCGGTGGTATGGAAGGAAAAAGGCGACGAAAAAGGGTGACAAAACAGATAAAGTGTCACCCCGTTCAAAGTCTTAACATATTACTTTTTGTTTCTTAATCTATTAATAACGGTTTTCCGTAATTATATTAGGAGTTGAAACGATGATAAATAGAACAAAAAGAAATACATCTACAAATTCAACAGCGATTAAAACATTAGAGGCTCGCATTGAGGAATTAGAATCAGAAAATGACGAGCTTGTAAATCAAAACGCTGAATTAAACGAAACAATTTCAGGCATTTATGAGGTCACATCTGGTTTTGTTGAAAGTGACGAAGATGAAGACGACGAAGATGACGACGAAGACGACGAAGATGACGATGATGAAGTTGATGGTGAGGTTGTCGAAGATGACGACGACTAAATTTTAAAACTATCCTGCCGGACGTATCGGGAACCGATGCGTTAGTAGAAAGAAGTTTCAATCCATTTTGAACTTCTTTCTACTAATTTTTTCAAAGTTTCGATGGTTAAAACGGCATTTTCGCCAACGAATCAAAAGTAAAAGTGCATAGTTTCGACAATTTTTAAGAGACATTTTTGATAATACGTGTAGAAATCGTGCGGAAATCGCGCGTAATCCAACATAAAACGTGCGGATTTTGTGCGGTGAAATGTGCAAGTTTTTTGTATGGGAATTCGTATGTAAAACCTAGATAAAACGGTATCTGAAACCTATAGCGCAAACTATGTTATAGCCTATACGATTTCTAAGAATTTCTTAATGATTTACGAAACTTGGTGCATTAGCGATTGGTTGAAAAAGCGAAGACAGCGCCCATAAACCAATTTAGAAAGTAAGGAGTTTTTATAATGAGCGGACAAAAGTTAAATCAACAATTAGTTGAAAGAGTTTCTGAATTTGAAAATGCAGTCGAACTTACAATCGCGCAAATTGACCAGACGGAAGGCAGTCGCGTTGGATTGCAGCAAACCGTAGATTCGGTGCGCGAAACGCTTGCAAATGTTTACGGTGAACCATTTGCCGATGCCGATGCACAAGAAACTACTGACGGTGAATTTGTTCAAAATCCGTTTGGTTTGTTTGGCAAAAAGAAAGAATTTCACGCAGGCTTTTGGACAGCCGATGGCGAATATCATAACGCAATTCTAAAAGGTAGAAATGTAGCAGACGCAAAGCGATTTGCAAAAAAAGGCTGGGGAAAAGATATAGAATTCGACGTTATTGAGGAGGCTTAGTTGCAATTAAAAAGGCTTGTTGCTAGCCGAAATGATGCAAACCGCAAACGAGAATTAGCTTGTAAAATTTAATGTAGGCAGTGAACGATTATGGTAAACACAGGAATTTCGCCTCAAATGGCAGTTGAAATAGCTAGGGCGGCGTCGCAACCACCGATTAACGGGAATAGCGAAGGCAGCATTATTCGCGGTCAAGATGGAAACGCTTATCAGGTAATAAACGGGCAAAGCGTCCGAGTCTCTAACGATAAGTTAAGGGTCGAGGGCTTTAAGCCGTTGCCTGACACTATTACTGTTGACTATGTGACTTTTCATCGAGACCAAACCGGAAAAATGTATCTTGTCCAAAACGGTCAATATGTTCCGCTCAGTCAAGCCGATTTGCAAAAACTGAATACCGAGAAATTCGGCGGACAATTGGAAGTCAGATTAGAGCAGGAAGGCAAAAAGCTATTAGCACAACAGGAATTGCAACAGAAGTATCTTTATTGGGGTGCTGGGGCTTTGGTTTTAATTTTGTTGTTAAGAGGTTAAGTAGCAATTGAAAGAATGACGGTAAAGCTATGCTGACAGTCCAACAATACGCGAAAGGCGCGACAATTCCGCGAAATCTTCTGAACAATGCACAACTGACAGTCAGCATTGTTAATGAAATTTTTAACGCCTTTCCGAATCAATTTACTTTCAATTCTGGCTATCGAACACCGGCGCATAACGCGGCGGTCGGCGGTGTTGCAAACTCTTTTCACGTTCAAGCCTTAGCCGCCGACATTACGCCGCTCAACGATAACTACGATAAATATAAATCGGCATTGAAAGCACTTGTCGGAAAACACGGCTGGGAATTGATAGACGAGAGAAATAAAAATCACTTTCATCTTGAACCGTCAAACAACAAACCGTCTTTGATTCCTGACAGCCAAGAGAACGTCAGTTATCAACCGCAACCGACATTCAGCTATCAACCGAATTCAAGCGTGGTTTTAGGGCAATCCAATTCACCGAGCGGACAAAATAATTCCATTGCAATTGGTTTGGCTTTTCTCGTTTTGGTTTTGTTGTTGAGTGATTAAAGGTTAGAAAAATCGAATGAAAATTATCGTCGGCGCACAATTTACAAATTATTACGGCTGGGATTCGCTTCAAAAATACGAGTTGGACATTCGAGACGAAAGAAGCTGGGCGCGAAAGTTTTTGCCAAACTCGCTCGACGCGATTTTAGCCGAACACGTTTTGGAACATTTGACTTTTACCGAAGCCGCCGAAGCCGTCCGCATTTGTTTTAAGTATTTGAAGCCGAACGGATATTTTCGGATTGCCGTTCCCGATGGCTTTCATCCAGAGCCGAATTATATTGCTTGGGTCAGACCCGTAACCGGATGGAACGGATTAGACCATAAATTTCTATTCAACATTGAAAATCTCAGTAATTTGCTTTTCGATGCGGGCTTTATTGTCCGTCCGCTCGAATGGTTTGACCGGGAACGGATTTTCCATAAACAGCAATGGAATTTTAACGACGGCGTAATTAGTCGAAGTGCAAATACTCTTTGGTCGAAGTTTTTAGGAATGGTTGTTAATGCCGAATATACGTCTTTGATTGTGGATGCCATCAAACCAATGCGTGCATTAGGAAACAATCAAAGATTAGCGTTAAAGGCGTGATTTGACGATTGAAAATTGAAAGGCTTACTTGTATCGCCATTATCCGCCAAGATGCAAACGATACGAGTAAGCCGACCTAAACAAAAAAGCACCGATTCCAGCAGTGCTTTTTTAACCATCCGATTTGATTCGGACAAACCACCGATTGACCCGGTGATGTAGGAAAACTATATCACAAAACGGGCGCATCGGCTAGAAAACTTGCCGATGTTTTTTTTATTTTCGGCAGTAAAAATTTGAATTCAAAGGAAGGAATGAAGAAATGCAAAATGAAATGTTCTCGATAAAGGAAATTCTTCTTTCTGAAAACTTCAAGAAAGAATTGCCAAAAGAAATGGATTTTTTGATTCGTCAATCTATCCGCGAAACCGAGCGTAAAGACAGCGAACAAATCCGCCGAAATCAAGAGGAAAACAAAAAGAAAAACGTCGCGTGAACGACGTTTTAAGAAAACCGAAAATATGATTCAAAATATACTCGAAAAATTAAAAGATGTCCAGAAAAACGGCAGCAATAAAAGTTTCAAAGCCTTATGTCCGAGCCACGACGACCAGACGGCAAGCCTTTCAATAAAAGACGCGGGCGACAAAATTCTTTTACATTGCCACGCTGGATGCACGGTAGAAAATATCTGCGCGGCTTTAACCATTAAACAGAAAGACCTTTTCACCGCTAAAAAGAGCAGCAGAAAGCGAATTGTCGAAACCTACGATTATCAAGACGAAAACGGCAATCCGCTTTTTCAAGCCGTGCGAACTGAGCCGAAAGAGTTTAAGCAAAGACGATTTGAAAACGGCAAACCGGTTTGGGGTTTGAAAGATACAAGGCGCATTCTTTATCGCCTGCCGGAACTTCTCAAAACAGACAAATCTTTTCCCGTCTTCATTTGCGAAGGCGAAAAAGATGTTGAGAATCTTCGCAAACTTGGATTGACGGCAACTTGTAACCCAATGGGCGCGGGAGAGGGAAAATGGAAAGATGAATACAGCGAATCATTGAAAGGCTTTGACTGTGTGATTTTACCCGACAACGACCTTGAGGGAAGAAAACACGCCGCGCGAATTGCCAAAAGCCTTTTAGAAAAAGCCGAGCAAGTCAGAATTTTGCATTTACCGGACTTAGAATTAAAAGGTGATGTTTCGGATTGGATAGCCAAAGGAAACAATGCCGAAGACCTCAAAGCATTGACTGACGGCGCGGAAATTATCACCAGCGAAACTTTCAGCGAAAATGAAGACCAGCGAATAAACCCGAATGAAACCGAAGATGGATTTGATGAGATTGATGAAAAAACCATCGTCGGAAAACAAGCCAACAAACTAATTGAAATCGGCAAGACCGCCGAACTTTGGCACACTTCAAAAGGTGAAACATTCGCAAGTTTTGACAATCATAACGAACAGTTTGAAACGTGCGAAATCCGCAGCGAAAACTTTGATTTGTGGTTGAATTATACTTTTTGGCAAAACGAAAGAAAAAGCCCGAATGAATCGGCTTTCAAACAAGCCAAATCCATTTTAACGAGTCTAGCTTTATTTGAAGGCGAAACAAAGGAAATTTTCACACGCCTTGCTCATCACGAAACCAAGTATTTTCTTGACCTTTGTAATAAAGAAGGGCAGGTTATCGAAATTTCATTAGAAGGTTGGAAAGTGCTGTCCGCAAAAGATGTTCCGGTGCGTTTTCGCCGTGCTTCTGGAATGTTGCCTTTGCCCGTGCCGATTGCGGGCGGCGACGTGCGCGAGCTTCGGCAATTCGTAAATTTGCAGAGCGAAGAAGATTTTTTACTTTTGCTGGCGTGGCTTGTTTCATCGCTTCGAGGCGATGCGCCGAAGTATTCTGTTCTGTCCATCACTGGCGAGCAAGGAAGCGCGAAAAGCACGTTATCGCTTATCCTGCGGCAATTGATTGACCCAAACGAAGCACCGCTGCGCTTTGCCGTGCGAAGCGATTGGGATTTGTGCATCAGCGCGACAAACTCTTGGATTGTTTGTTTCAACAACCTTTCCGATTTACCTAATTGGCTTTCCGATGCGCTTTGCTGTCTTGTCGAGGGCGGCGGCTTTGCCGTCCGCACACACCACGAAATGACAAAGGAAACCATCTTTCAAGCCAAACGTCCGATTATCTTAAACGGCATCGCGGACGTTACAACCAAACCGGATTTGCTCGACCGCGCCGTTTGCCTACATCTTCCGACGATTCTTGACGATGCGAGAAAAAACGAGATTGATTTTTTTAAGGAATTTTACGAAGCCAGACCACGAATTTTGGGCGCCCTGCTCAATGGCGTTTGTTCGGCGATTAGAAATTTGCCGGACGTGAAACTTGAACGCCGTCCGAGAATGGCGGACTTTGCCGCGTTTGGCGTGGCATCTGAAAAGGCTTTCGGATTTGCGGACGGCGCGTTTATGGAAGCATACGAAGGAAACCGAGAAGCCGGAAACGCCGTTGCGATTGAAAATTCGCCGCTTGCCGGAACAATCCTAAATTTAATGGACGACCGCAAATTTTGGGAAGGTCGCACTTCGGAAGCATTGACGTTACTAAAATCTTTTGCCGACGAAGAAACGAGATTTTTACGAAGTTTTCCGAAACAACCAAATCAGTTAACTTCGCAATTAAAAAGAATTTCGGCGAACCTTCGATTGATTGGAATTGATGTTAAAACAGGGCGGAATCGTGAAGGTGGATTTGTCGTTTTTCAGAAACTTTCAACTTAAAGTTTAAAACTTCTCCAAACCATCGTCACCATCGTCACACATCGTCACACTTGTTGACAGTAAAGGATTTAACCCGTGACGATGGTCTGAAATTTCATCGTCACACATCGTCACGCATCGTCATACCATCGTCACATTTTTAAGCAGCCATCGTCACCCATCGTCACGGGTTAAAGGTACTAGAATCAACAATTGTGACGATGTGACGATTGTGACGATGAAAAACGTATGTTTTTTTCTATAAGTTTTTTATTTTGAAAAAAAATTCTTATGAACGCCGCGCAAGCCAAAATTTTGAAGCAATTTGTTCACCGATTCGCCGAGCTTGCCGACGAAACTTTGACGGCGTTCGTCAAAGTCGAAAGTGAAGACAAAAAAGTTTCAATTGCTACTTTGCCCGCTCGATTGTCGAAACCGGAAAAAAGTTTATTGAACAGGAAGGAAATTGCAGAGCGTTTGGGCGTTTCGGTGCGGACGGTCGGCAATTTAATAAGCGATGGCTTGCCTACTGTGCCTTTAGGAAAAAAACGAGTCCAGTTTAATTATGACGAAGTTTTGTTGTGGCTGAAAGACAAAAAAATCAAAGGACGTGCAAAACCGAAGCTGCGTGTTGTATCATAATCACGCGCAAAACTTAGCAACGGCACATTCTAAAGTGAGGCGCAAAATGTCAGTTTACGAAAGAAACGGTCATTGGTATTTGTATGTTGTAGTCAATGGAAAGCGTGTCAGAAAGGCGATTAAAGAAGCCAGAACGAAACGCCAGGCTGAAAAAGCCGAGCGAGTTTTAAGAGATGAAATCTTTGAAAATCGTTACGGCAACGGCGGGCAGAGATTTTTCGCCGAATTCGTCGAAACGACTTATAAGCCTTACGCGAAAGAGCAAAAACGCGGTTACAAAGTCGAACTTTCAATCTTAAAAGTTTTGATTGAAAAATTCGGGAAGCTGCGGCTTTGCGAAATAACGCCGGAAGCCGTCGAAAAATTCAAACGCGAAAGAGCCTCTGAAACCACGACGCGCGGAAAAACACGAGAAAAATCAACGGTTAATCGTGATATTGCCGTTTTGTCGGCTGTTTTTAATCTTGCCAAAGACTTCGGCGAGTTGAAAAATAATCCGGTCAGCAACATAAAATTTTATAAAAATCTAAATTTACGCGACCGCGTGTTATCCGATGAAGAAGAAATTATTTTGTTTGAACATATCCGCGATGATGTTAAATTCAGCCGCCAAGTTGAAATTTTGCTTTATACAGGCTTTCGGCGCGGCGAACTTTTTAAACTCGAATGGCGCGACATTGATTTGAACGAAGGTTATATTTATATCCGAAAGGAAACGACCAAAACCGGAAAGGCGCGAAATATGCCGATGCTTTCCAACCTGCGAGAAATTTTTGAAAGTCTTCGGCGTGAAGCTGGAGACGTTGACCCAGAGCAGAAAGTTTTCGTCGGCAATTTGTCACAACCAACCAAACTTTCAAGTAAGTTCCGAGATGCTTGCTTAGAATTAGGCTTTCTGGATTTAACCGTCCATTCTTTGCGTCATACATTCAGCACCAGAGCCGACGAATTCAAAGTCGGCGCATTTGCTCAAAAGGATTTACTCGGTCACGCCAAACTTTCGATGACGGCGCGATACACGCACCCGAAAAAGGAAACCTTAAAAGCGAGTTTAGAGCCGTTTGAGCAGCACATTAACCGCAGGAACGCCACACGCGCCGAAAATAAAAACAAAAAAGACGAAAAACGCCCCGAATTGTTAGACTTTAAGAAAGAATAAAAAAACGGTCTTTACAATTGTTTTGTAATTTCGGGATTTTATGCGAGTTTTGAAATTTGGGCAAATTATTTTGTATAAAACATTGAAATATAAAAAGTTATCTTCTATAACAATTCGATTATAATTATCTCCTGCCGTGCGCTAAAATATATCTATGTTTCGCAGAATTTATTTAGACAACAGCGCAACGACGCCGATTGACCGCGAAGTCGTCGAAGCGATGCTTCCCTTTTTAACAGAGAAATTCGGCAATGCTTCGAGTATTCATTTTTTCGGACAGGAAGCGCGCGCGGCAATTGATAAAGCGCGGCATCAAGTCGCGGAAATTATCAACGCGCGTCCGAATGAAATTGTTTTTACTTCGGGCGGCACGGAAGCGAATAACCTGGCAATTCGCGGTTTGCTGGAAGCCAATGAAAAATACGGAAATCATATTATTACTTCTGAAATCGAGCATTCGGCAGTTAAAGAAGTTTGCCAGGATTTGGAAAAGCGGGGTTTTGAAGTTACCTATCTTCCGGTTTATGAAGACGGTATCGTCAAAATCGAAGATGTAAAAAACGCGATTCGTGAGGATACGCTTTTAATTTCGATAATGACTGCAAATAACGAAATCGGGACGATTCAGCCAGTCGAAGAAATCGGGCAATTAGTTAAAAAGGAACGTGAAAAGGGAAACAAAATTTGGTTTCACACAGACGCCGTGCAGGCAATCGGGAAAATCGAAGTCAACGTCGAAGAAATCGGCTGTGATTTGCTGTCAATTTCAGCACACAAACTTTACGCGCCGAAAGGCGTCGGCGCCCTTTATGTGCGGCGCGGCGTTCGGCTGCATTCACAAAGCATCGGCGGACATCAGGAACGCGAGCGGCGCGGCGGAACGGAATCCGTTCCGCACATTGTCGCCTTTGGAAAGGCTTGCGAGATGGCGAAAAATAATTTGCGGGAATCTGCCGAACACCTGAAAAATTTGCGCGATAAATTTGAACAAAATATCGGCGAAACAATATCGGATTTTGTTTTTAACGGCAATCGTGAAATTCGCCTGCCGCATATTTCAAACATTTCTTTCCGCTCGATTGAAGGCGAAGGTTTATTAATAAATTTGGATTTGCAGGGCGTGGCTGTATCGACCGGCTCGGCATGTTCTTCAGGGTCGCTTGAGCCTTCGCCTGTCATTCGCGCTTTAGGACGAAATGATGAATTGGCGCGCGGCGCGATTCGCTTTAGTTTCGGTAAAGACAACTCGATTGAAGACGTTGACTATGTTCTTGAAGTTTTGCCGAAAGCGGTTGAAAACCTTCGTCGTCTTTCACCGCACTACCTGAAACAATCTGCAAAATAAAACGGCTTCGATGATTTCTCATCGTAGCCGTTTTTGCGGGAGTGGTCTGGGGTGGGCAAACTTTTAATTTTGTTATTAGTCGGACATCAACAGCCCATCACTCATCAGCAATCCGTCGCTCATCAAGATTCCGGCTTTTCCGATTAAGTCAACTACAGATGACAAATTCGATTTTGTGCGCTGGGTCGATGTGGTTACTCGGTCACTCATCAGTATTCCTGCGTTTGCGACTGTTGCTCCGAGACCTAAAGTCGCTGTAAAGGTTACTGTTGCGACGATATTTTTTTGAGTTTTTCATTTTTTTCTCCCCAAGTTTTTTAAGTTCTTAATTTTTGAAACCTTAGCTTCGTTCTGTCCTTTACTATTACAATCGTCGTGTACTATTACAATCGTCGTGCCAAAAACAGGGAAAGGCTTTCAAGACTGCGCAACTGCTTATCAAATATGAACTTATGGTCGGACTATCAGCTAAATAAAGCGTACACACAGTTATTACGTAAACTCTATACTAAATTTTTAAGCCCGGCTCGTAATACTTTCAATTTCTTGTAAATAAACGACTTATGAAGTAGGATACTTGTTGTACACAAACTTAATGGAAAGAAAGTATCCACTGATTATTTTTAATCTAATAAACAAAAATTATCTTCTGGCTTTACCAGGCTGACTGCTTTTTTGCTTTGTTTTTTGCCGAACGCAATCTATAATTACCTGAAACTTTTAATGTCTAATCTATAATTTCAAACGAGGTCGATATGCGCGAAATGATTTTCAAATCAGCACTAACTTTTTTAATTTTTATGTGTGTTACCGCAAATGTGTTTGCTCAATCCAAATATAACTATCCGCAGCCGCGAAAGGTTGACCAGACGGATGATTATCACGGTGTAAAAGTCGCCGATCCGTATCGCTGGCTGGAAGAACCGGATTCGGAACAAACTCGCGCCTGGGTTGCCGCCGAAAATAAATTAACAAGCGATTATCTTAGCCAAATTCCCGAACGCGCGAAAATCAAAGCGCGTTTGACCGAGCTTTGGAATTATGAAAAATATTCGGCGCCCTTTAAAGAAGGCAAGCGATATTTTTATTACAAAAACGACGGGCTGCAAAATCAGAGCGTTTTATATGTTGCCGATTCAATTAATGATAAAGGGCGAGTTTTACTCGACCCGAACGGTTTATCGAAGGACGGAACGGTTTCCTTAAACGGAACGTCTTTTACCGACGACGGAAAATTGATGGCTTACGGTTTGGCTTCCGCCGGTTCCGACCGAACCGAATGGCGCATTATGGAAGTCGAGACGGGCAAGGATTTAGCCGACGTTTTAAAACCTAATCGACAGGGCGGCATTTCCTGGACGAAAGACGGCAAAGGATTTTTCTACAGCCGTTTTCCCGAAACAGCCGACGCGACCGCTTTGCGCGCCCAGACTTTTAATCAGAAATTTTATTTTCACCGGCTCGGAACCGCGCAATCCGACGATGTTTTGATTTACGAACGTCCCGACAACAAAGAACTCTTCATCGGCGGCGGCGTGACCGAAGACGGCGACTGGCTCGTCATTTCTCTCGGCAAAGGAACCGCGCCGCAGAATATGGTCTATTACAAGAATTTGAAAACCGATTCGCCGATAATGCCTCTGATTGATAATCTCGATTTTAATTACGGTTTCGTCGGCAACGACGGCTCGAAATTTTATTTTCAAACCGACAAAGACGCGACGCGCGCCAAAGTCGTAATGGTCGATGTCAACGCGAAAGATAAAATCTGGAAAGAGATTATTCCGCAGGGCAAGGAAACAATCAGCGGCGTCAGCTTTATCAATAATCAGTTTGTCGTCAACTATCTGAAAGACGCTTACACGCAGATTCGCACCTTTGATTTGAACGGCAAGTTAGTGCGAAACATCGATTTGCCCGGCATCGGCACGGCGGGCGGTTTCAGCGGCAAACGGTTTGACACCGAAACTTTTTATACGTTTTCCAGCTACGCGACGCCGCCGACCATTTACCATTACGATTTAAAAAGCGGAAAAAGCGAGATTTATAAACAGGCGAAAGTCGCCTTTAACTCCAACGCTTACGAAGTCAAACAAGTCTTCTACAACAGCAAAGACGGAACGCGCGTGCCGATGTTTATCGTCCACAAGAAAGGCATCAAGCTCGACGGCAACAACCCGACGCTGCTTTACGGCTACGGCGGCTTCAACATCTCGCAAACGCCCGGATTTTCCGTTTCGCGGCTGGTCTGGATGGAAATGGGCGGCGTGTTTGCGGTCGCCAATTTGCGCGGCGGCGCCGAATACGGCGAAGAATGGCATAAAGCCGGAACTAAGCTGCAAAAACAAAACGTTTTTGACGATTTTATCGGTGCGGCGGAATGGCTGATTGCCAATAAATACACGCGTCCCGCAAAACTCGCTATTCAAGGCGGCTCGAACGGCGGGCTTCTAATCGGCGCGACGCTCAATCAGCGCCCGGATTTATTCGGCGCGGCGCTTCCCGCCGTCGGCGTAATGGATATGCTGCGCTTTACGGAATTTACCATCGGCTGGGCGTGGACTTCCGATTACGGCTCGCCGAAAAACCCGGACGAATTCAAAGCGATTTACGCTTACTCGCCTTTGCACAATATTAAAAAAGGCACGAAATACCCGGCGACTCTAATTACGACCGCCGACCACGACGACCGCGTTTTTCCGGCGCACAGCTTCAAATACGCAGCGACGATGCAGGCGGCGCAAGGCGGCGACGCGCCCGTCCTGATTCGCATCGAAACCAAAGCCGGTCACGGCGCAGGCAAACCGACGGCAAAGGTCATCGAAGAAGCAGCCGATATTTACGGATTTTTGATGAAAAATCTGGGAATGTAGAGTTAGTGAATAGTGGAAAATGGAAAGTGGAAAACGAAACATCCTTCGTTTTCCACTTTTTCTTTGCAATTAAAGCAAGGCTCGTTAAAGAGATTTACGGATTTCGCAATTTAACGCGGTAGAGAATGTATTTTCCGACGCTTTCGCCCGCATCTCTTTCATACCATTTGTCCAAAGCCGAAAAATCCGGTTGCGTCGCTTGGTGAATGATGACAAAGGAGAGAATCGGCGTCCGGGCTTTCTCAAATGAAAAATTGCGGCGAAATTCTGCATAACGATTAACTACTTCGTCAATTTTTTCGTTCGTCACCGGTTTTGCTTCGTCGGTTAGAATAGCCGTCTTCGTGTCCCAGCCGAAAAAGCCTTCGATTAAATTGACTCTTCCCTTTCGTAATTCGTCGGCAAGCCACTTTTCATCGAAATTCTGGTAATAAATAAACTTAAAAAGACGCTCGGTGCTTTCTTCGGTCGAGAGGTCTGAAAAAACCTTTTGGCGTGGCGACCATAAAACCGCTTGAGACGAAAGCGCGGGCAAATCGTCGCTGCAATTCAAGCTGTAAATGGTGTTCATCAACGTATACGGGTACAAATCAAACGAGAGAAGGGTTGCCGTTTGGTTTATACCGTAATTTTCCGAACTTCGAGAAATCGTCTTGATTTTTTGCGCCACCGGAAACAATTCATCGCGCCAGATATTTTCTCCTCTCGCCTTTTTCACGCTGAACTGTCCGTCCGAATACCCGATGTAAAGCGCAGTCAATCCGAGAAAAAGTAAAATCACGTTGAATGCTCGACCACTCAATTTTCTATTCAATAAAACGCAGACAAGCGTGAACAAAGAAAACGCCGAAATATAATTAACGCAGTAAAATTGGTAATGAACCGGCTGGAGCGAGCGACCCGACAATATCTGTTGATTAAAAACAATCGGCGCGACGAGCGCAAACGCCATCAGAAAAAGAATTTTCGGCTCGCGCAAATCGAGCCAGCCCAGGCTTTTAGCCGCGAGAAAAACGAGCATAGCCGCAAAACTGAGAATTTCCGAAATTCGCCATAAATCCGGCTTATGCGTTGAAACAAGCAGATGAATTGAATCAATCGCCGTCCCGCGATTTGCCAGCAAAATAAAATAAGGTATGAGAACCGACAGCAAACACGCGCCGAGACCGAGCAAGGAAATCGCAGTTTGCCGCCAATCTCGATTGCGAAAAATGACTGATAACAAAATCAAACCGAACAACCAGGCGGCGGCGGTCGTCCACAGATAAAAATAAGAAAAAACAAGAAACGCAAATGAAACGATTGCCAAAATTCCCGAAAGAATTTTTAAACGCCGCGTGTCGCCGGTTAAAAACTTCCAAACAAACGCGAAAAATAAAAACAAAGCCGGAAAACCGATTGCCGGAACCGCGCGCCGCGCAAACGGAAACGCAATCGGATAATAAATGCTGTCGGGCGAAAATCGGCTGACGATGCTTCCCTGACCGGCAATTAATATGCCGGTTGAAAAAACCAGAATCGTTCCGACAAATGATAAAAACGAATTACCAAAAAGCAGATACAGCAGCCAAAACAAAGCGAGCGCCGACAAAAAACCGATTATCGCGCTAAACCAAATCATCGCCGTCGAAGATGAAAAACCGAGCAATCTAGCGGGAAGCGCAATCGGATAAAAGGCGAGAAATTGAATCGAGAATAAGGATTCCTCCAGCGGATTTTCCGTGCTATCGACGCGTCCGGTATAAGGCGAATTGCGGCGCGGCTTACCGTCAATCAACGTTTGAATATAAGCGGCATACTGCATTTCATCGTGGTCGTGATACGCATAAACGCCGTTCCACGCGTTGCCGCGAATTCCCCACAATTGAATTTGCGGCGCGAGCGAATAAGCGGAAACGATAATTCCGGCGAGCAGTGCCCAAAACACGACGCTTTTAGCGGGCAAATAATTTTTCAGAAGATTTTCTCCGGTTTGACGAAATTTCAATCGTTTAATTTCTCTTTCAGAAACTGTTTGAAACCTGAAAATTTTATCTTTTTTTGTGCTTAATGAAAACTCCTCGCCTGATTGAGGAACACCGACATCTTGCCGGCATTGAGCGCGGAAGCGCGTAAAACGTCGCGGGCAAAACTTTTGCAGCGTTCTACCAAACGCCGCCCGTGATGAAGACATTCCGACAGTTGAGTAATCTATTTTAATTTTGTCGAAGCGCTTATTCCACTTCTTTGACAAAAAGTTCTTCGAGAGATTGTCGGATAGGTTGGACGGAAATTAAACTTCCGCCGCAGTTCCGCATAAGCTGCAAAACTCTGTCTATATCCTTTTCATCGAAAACGTGGATGTTCGCGCCGTTCGGTTTGGTGGAAACGGTCGCGCCGGCGATTTCTGTTATCGAATCTTTCAAAATATCCGCTTTAATTCCTTTGACGGTAATCTCAAACGATTGTGTTTCGCCGCTTGTCGACAGCAAATCGTCCAATCTTCCAGTCGCCGCGAGTTTTCCGTTTCGCAAAATCGCCACGTTATCGCACAACGCTTCGATGTCCGACAAAATGTGCGTCGACATAAAAACGGTCGTGCCGCCGTCGCGCAGCTCGCCGATCAACTCGCGGATTTCGCGCCGCCCAATCGGGTCGAGCCCGCTCATCGGCTCGTCGAGAAAGACGATTTCCGGCTCGTTGATTAACGCCTGCGCCAGCCCGACGCGCTGCAGCATTCCTTTTGAAAATTTGCGAAGCTGTTTGTTCCAGTCTTTTTCGTCCAAGCCGACTTTCGTTAAAAGTTCTGCGGTTTTTCGTTTTCTTTTTGCCGCATCAAGCCCGAAAAGCTCCCCGAAATAATTCATCAGCTCCGACGCTTTGAGATAATCGTAAAAGTATGGATTTTCGGGACAATAACCGATACGCGAGCGCATTTTCACGTCCGAGATGTCGCTGCCCAAAATCCGCGCCGAACCGCCGGTCGGAAACATCAGCGACATCAAAATCTTTATCGTCGTCGTTTTGCCCGCGCCGTTGCCGCCGAGAAACCCGAAAATCTGCCCGCCTTCAACATTCAGCGTTAAATTGTCGAGAGCGCGAACCTTTTTCTTTTTCCAAAAGCCGACTTCGTAATCTTTCGATAAATTTTTTATTTCGATGATGTTTTCCATAATAGCCACAGATTAAATTGATATTTTAATTCAAAGAATGTAAATCTTTTCTGTTTCGACGAATCAAAATCATTGCTCCCGCCAATACCAACCAGGTCAATATTGAAAAAACTAAAGAAACTTTCAAAAATATCGGTTCTTGAAAGTAAAGTTTCACCGAAGATTTTTCACTTTCGACGGGAATTAAAATGCTTCCGTCGTCATCTCTTTCAACTTGCGCCGGTTGATCGTTGACCAATGCTTGCCAATACGGGTAATAAAATGTGGCGACACGAATTTTTGTCGGTTCGCCCGCTCCGATTTCAAAATCACGCGATTCGGCTTGCCAATCAACGATTTTAATTGGACGCGACGCGGCAAAAACTTTTTCTTTTTGTTTGAATGCCGTGTCTTTCGCCCAACTCGTCCACCAGCAGGGACAGCCCGATTCGGTGCGCGATTCGGCTAACTTTTCGGCGAACTGGTCGTTTGACATCGGTTCGGACTGAATGATGTTCTGTGTAAAATCGAAAATCAGAATTGCCGTCAACAAAAGTAAGCCTGCATAAAGACCGATTTTTTTAAATTTTTTGTAATGAAAAACAAAGTGCCGCATAGCAACGACGAACGCCACGACGCTGACGGCTGAAGAAACCGACAGCCAGCGCCACGGAAATTGAACTCTTTGCAGAAACGAAACCGATTCCCAAATAAACAGGCTCGGCACTGACATTATAAAAAGCGAAAAGATGCCGGTCGCGGCAAGCGCGAGAAAAACTCGGCGGTCGGAGTTTTCAGCCGCTTTGGTTTTGAATTGAAAAATTAAAAGAATAATCAGCGGCAGTAAAAGCAAAAAAGTCAAAACGGTCGAAGCGTCGAAATGCCACAGCAATCTCGCCCAGTATTTGTCACCCGCGCTGTAATACATCGGGAAAAGATATTGATGATAATCGTAATATCCGGTCGAATACTGCGCGTCACTGTGTCTGACCCAATGAATTTCGGTAACGATTTTCAACCAGTGAAAAGCCGTTGCCGAAAGACTCAAACAAAAGGCGATTAAAAATTTGATAAAAATTTCTTTGCAGCGCCGCCGGTCAATCAAAAACAGAGCGTAAATCCCTAAACCTATCGAAGCGGTAATCGTCGACGGAATATGCGTTAAAATCAGCAGCGAAAACGAAACCGTGAAAAGCAGAACGTCGATTATTTTCCCGCGCCGACAAATTCGCGTGATAAATAAAAAGCAAAACGGAAGAACGCCCGCCGCCGCGAATTCCGCATAGAGCCAGGTTTGATAAATTTGCGATAAATGATAAGGCGCGGCGGCGTAAAGCGCAGCGGCAAAAACCGCTTCGGGCGCGGAAAGCCATTCTTTCGCCCAGAAATAAACGCCGGCGCAGCCCGCGAACATCCAAAACAGAAAAACCGACAAAATCGCATTCTGCCAATTTCCCGTCAGCATCTGCGCAAATGCCAGCGCGTAATAAGCCACGGGCGGATAAAATCTGATGCCGACGCTGCCGAAACCGTAATTGTCGGTTGCCGCCCAACCCGGAAAAAAATCGCCCGTCAAAATCGCATTGTAATATGTCTCGGCAAATTGCAGATGCTGCGGAAAATCACGCCCGTCAGGAATGCCGTTAACATACATTGGCAGAATGACCGCCAGCGCAATCAGAAAAATGATTGTCAGGCAAAACCAATCTTTTGCAAAATATTTTTTTATTAAATTGTTTGTGTTCTGAAACATCAGATTATTTTGTTTTTACAAGAAACAATACAAATTTAAGAGAAACACGAGGCGAGAATTTAATTTTTGATTGAGAATGAAATTTACTTCGGCGGAAGTTGTTTGATTTCAATTTGCGAATCTGAAATTTTAATCATCAGTATGTTGCGGTTATTATAATACTCCAGCAAAGATTCATTTTTTTCGTCGCCTAAATCGTGCGCCCAAATTAATTTGGCGTTTGCAATATCGGCTTTGTTGTAGATTATCTCATCGTGAAAATTAAAATTGGCATCATAAGTGACAATCGCTATATATCTATTCGGCAGCTTTTCGATAATATCTTCAAATTCACTTTTAAAGAAAGTCGCGCGACCGGGAATTTCTATACTTATCGGTTCGCCGGAAGACAAATGCTCGGAAATCATCGTTCTTTCAATCGAGAAATCGTCTTTCATAACCGGCGGCTGGCTTAAAAAGATTTGCATATACACAAATGAGCCTGCCGCTAAACCGAATAGCATAATCAAAACGATGTGTCGCTGCGCGCCCTTTTGACTTGAGTCGTGAAATTGTCGAAATCCTTCGACCATTAACAGAAAAAAACAACTCGAGAGCGAAGCGGCATAATGATATTGATCCCACCAGATTCCCAAAGTCATACAGGCAAAAGTAAAGATTACGGTTGCCGCGATTAAAAGAAGCCATTTGCTTCGCCTGATTATTGGAATGAGCGAGCCGCAAAGAAAAATTGCAAGTATTGGAGACAGAAAGAAAGAAGGGATAGCCGTTATCAAATAAATCATTCCATAAACAAAATTCAAATAAATCGGGTCGGGCAAGCCTTTAACATCAAAGTAACTTAGCAATACTGTAGGCGACGTATAACGGTCATAGATTTTTCTTATCCGCGCATTGCCTCTGGTTGCCGATTTATTTACCGATTCAAAGATAAATAGAGGTGTCGGGTAATACTGACTGTGATGAACGGAATAAGGCATCGTAAAGGCGCTTCCCGTAACCCGGTAATATTGATAACCCATTGCCGACAATGCAATAGCGGCGATTATAATTCCGGGTAAAATCACCTGTGACAACTTTTTCGCCGGCGAATTTTTCTTGTCTCGCAAAAGCCAGGCGAGTAAAACCAGAAGACAGGGCAGCATCGTGAGCGTTCCTTCAAAGGGACGAGAATTGACTAGAATAACGCCGCCGAGCGTCATCAAAATTGTCGAGCCGACCGCTAGTTTTTTGAAAAGACGGCGAAAACCACCGAAAAATAATGCTCCGCCGGACGCCGCCGCCATTCCGCCCCAGTAACTCTGCGCCCAGTAAGAATTAATCCCGATAAAAAGGATCATTAAAACCGTGCCGAAGACCGCCCACTGCGGTTTTGTCCAAGCCGACAGCATCCAAAAAAGAGCCGCCGCCATAATTCCGCAGGACAGCCAGACTCCGAAAATCTGCCGCCCGAATAAAACCTGCCCGGCTGCCATCAGCAAACCCTGCATCGGCGGATATTTTGAAATATAGCTCGGTTCCATTAAAACATGAGGAGTTTCAAAATGTTCAAAATAAGCGGGCGTCGGATTAGTCACTCTTCCGCTCGCGTAGGTATCCGCCGCGACAGTGTAAGCTAATTCGTCGTGCGCGTGTGGAACGGGAAATCCATTGATAAATCCGTAAATCATCGGCGCGACGAAGCCGACGATTCCGAAACTTAAAACGAGCAGTTTCTTGTTATAAAAAAATTGTCGAGACAGAAAATACTGCTTGATTCCGACCTTCATATAATTTGTAATTTAGGAAAAAATAGTTTGCTTGTGTCGCATCGAAGATATTGCTTGCGTGGAGAATCGCCAAATGAGAAACAGTATTAAACTGAGCCAGCACAGAGCAGAAAGCCAACATCCGATTCGCGCCCCAAAAGTTTCCCGGAAAGTAAGTTTTACAAGCGATGCTTGATTGGGAACAGAGATAATAACCACGCCGTTTTCATCCGGTTTAGTTTCAGTTGGAACGTCGTCTATTACAGCTTTCCAATTCGGATGATAAAAAACGGCAACGCGGGCTTCGACTGCTTCGCCCGCCGATATTTGAAAATCTTTTTCTGTTGCCGTCCAGTTCTCGATTTGGACGTTTCGGCTTCCGGCTAAAATTTTATCTTTAACAGCGAATCCTTCGCGCGCCCAAATCGTCCACCAGAAAATAAAACCTTTGGCTTTAGCATTTACTTCCAACATTTCCGAAACTTCGTCTTTGGGAATAAACGGCGCGGGACGGATAATTTGACTGACGGAAAAAACGACGATGAACACAATACTGCCGGCAATCATCAAGGCAAAAGGGCGTTTGCCGCCTTTAAACCATTCGAGCAAATAATTTAATTTGCTCGCCGAAAGAACAGATGCTGTGATGCTGACGATGGACAGCCAGCGCCAGGGAAATTGAACTTCCTGCAACAGCGGCGAAACATCCCAGACAAAACGGCTTAATGGAATGATGAGGAAAACGGAAACGGCAAAAACCAGCCAAACGCCAATCAATTTGTCTTTTTGCTTTAACCAGACTAAAAATGGAACAGCGCAGGCAAGCGCCATCACAACTGTGTAGAAAAACATCAAATCATAATAAAACGTGGCGTTTTCATAGACGGAGACGCCGATGCCTTCATAAGTTTGGAACGGCGTAATCAAAAAATGCAAGCGGTAATCGAGAAACAAATCCGAATAGACGCTCGTTTTGGCGAGCAAATCTCTTTCCTGTAGAACTTTTATCCAAAAAAACGAACTCGCCGCTAATCCACCGAATACTCCGATGGCGAGTTTGAGGGCTTGCGGTAGAATTTTTTCGCGCCGCAGAAGCGAAATTCCGTAAATGGCAAAACAAATCGAACCGATAACCGTCAGCGGCAAATGAGTCAGAATTAAAACGGCGAAGGAAATTGCCAATCCGACGACATCTGAAGTTTTTCCGCGTCGGCAAACACGAGAAACAAAAACGAAGGTGAACGGCAAGAGCGAGCTTCCGACAAATTCTGCAAAGAAAAATGTGTTGTAAACCTGATTCAGATGATAAGGCAGCAAAACATAAATGCAGCCGGCAAAAGCGGCTTGATTGGCAGACATATATTCGCGCGCCCAGAGATAAACGGCGTAGCCGCCCAGAAATGCGAACAAAGTCAGGATTAACCAGGTTGCGAGATGCCAGTTTCCGACAATCAAATAAACGACGGCGAGCGAATAATGTGAGAGCGGCGGGTAAAGCCGCGTTTCCATCCCGCCGTAGCCGAAGTTGCGATTCAGCGACCACGACGGGTAGAAATCGCCGGACAAAATAGATTCGTAAAAAGTCGCCGCGCATTGGAAATGGTGCGGCAAATCGTAACCGCCGGGCAAGCCGAAAATTAAAACCGGCAGCATTACCGCAACGGCGACGGCGGCGATTAGCAACACGTAAAATTGATTATTTTGCCGAAATCCGGCGAAGTATGCTTTCATAGCTGAACTTAGAGAGCGGGGATTTTAGAGTCGGCAAAATTGATATGAACGTCGCATTCGCCTGATTCTCGATTGAGAATGTAAGGAACATTCGTCGGGTCGACCGGAGCTAAAGATTTTGAATCGACGCCTAAATCACTGCCGTTCGGAAGGCGAATTTTTTGAATAAACGGAAATATTTCGCGCCAATCATTCGCGCAGCGTCCGGTTTTCGCTTGAAAATTTTGCAAAGCCAAGCGAATCGCGTCCTGTTCGTCAAGCGAATCGAGCTGTAAAAGTCGAAGTTCGGCGTTTTCCTTAATTTGCGAGTCCTGCGCTTCGCCGGACATTTGCCGGTAAATAGCGCGGGCTGTTTCGCGGCTTCCGCCTTCGGCTTTCATTCGCGCGCCCATCAGCTTCATCCAATCGGGCGCGTCTTCGATTTTCGCGCCCCGCTCGTAAATTTCCGCCGCTTTTTCATAGTTTTTCAGAGTCCAATAGATATAACCCAAATAATGGTAAAGCCGCCATTTGTTCGGATTATTGGCAATTCCCTTTTCAGCGATTTTTATTGCCTGCTCGCGGTCAATCGCGGGCAAAACAATCGCGCCGTAAGAATACGCTTCAATAAATTGCGGGTCTAAAGTCGTCGCATTGTCGAGATACGGGTAAAGCAGTCGCGGATTAAGCGATTTAAGATTATCGAGGTTCATCGGCTGGTTGTTTTTGAGAATTTTGTCGCCGACGTATTGCAGCGATTTCATCCAGTACCAATCGGCAATCAAGCCTTCAAAACCGAGCGAATAACCTTTCAGCCGCGCGCCCTGCAAAGATAAATCTTCGTCGGCGTAACTGTCCGGCGCAACCGTCTGCGCGGTTTCCAGAAATTTACTCAAACCGTAAATCGCCAGGTATCCACAAATGATTATCGCTGCCGGCAGAATAAATTGTTTTCGGTTTATCCAGCTCATAGAAAGCGGTTTATTGACGACGTAATTTAACGCGATAGATATTATATTCGCCGACGGTTTCGCCCGCGTCGCGTTCATACCAGCGGTCGATTGCCGAAAGACCGTGATTATTAGTGAATTTGTGAACCAGGACCAAAGAAATTTCCGGCGTTCTGGCGTTTTCGTAACTGAAGTTTTTACGAAATTCCCCGTATTGACTGATAACTCTTTCTCTGTCTTCGCTTTTTACAGAACCTAACACGCCGGTAAAAAGATTTGAGGTTTTGTCGCCGCCGAAAAAGCCGTAAGTTAAGAAGAGATTTTTTGACGCTAATTCTTCTCTTAAATCGTGTTCATCAAAGTTTTGGAAATAGAGAAATTTATACATCCGTTCTAAATTTTCTTGTCGGGTCACGTCTGGAAACATCGTCATATGCAGTTTCCATAAAACGGGCTGGGAAGTCAGCGACGGAATATCGATTCCGTTTGTCCAGTAGCCATTTGACAAGTCAAAACTAAAAACAACTGTCGGAGATTGGCTCGGCTGCTGTTCGGAAATTTCCTTAATTCTCTGCGCGGCAGGCATTAATTCATCGCGCCAGACATTTAATTCTCTACCCGCCGTTACACCCGACATCGTATCGAAATAACCGATTATTAACATAACAGTTCCGGCTATAACTAAGAATTTATGAAAGCCGTCGGCAGATATTTTTCTTTTCAACAAATGAAAAACTATTATCAGAAGCGAGAAAAGCGCGATGTAATTGGCACAGAAAAATTGATAATGAAACGGCTGCAAACTTTTTCCGGTTAGAATTTGCTGATTAAAAACCATCGGCGCGACTAACGTGAACGAAAACAGAAAAAGAAATTTCGGCGAGCGTAAATTTACCCAGCCGACTTTTGCGGCATAAATAAAAACGGCAATGGCGAGATAGCTGACGATTTCAGGGACGCGCCATAAATCAGGCTGATGCGTAAAACTCAGCACCAGAGCCGAATCGACATCGGTTGAGCGATTTTGCAGCAAAATAAAATACGGAATCAGCGGCAAAAACAGACCGCCCGCCAAACCCGCTAAATAAAATTTATTTTCGCGCAAATCTTCAAACCTAAATATCGCCCACAACACTGCCAAGCCGAAAATCCACGCCAATGCTGTCGTCCAAAAATAAAAGTAGGAAAAGACATTAAATCCGAAACAGCCAACGGACAGAATTGCCCAGAGAATTTTACTTTTTCCTGTTTTGGCGGAAACGAATTTCCAGACAAAAATAAAAAATAGAAACAAAGCTGGAAAAGCCGTCGCCGGAAGAGTTCGCCGCAGAAAAATAAGCGATTGTTGATAATGAATCTCGGAAAATGTTATCAAGCCGAAAAAACTTCCCTGTCCCGCCGCCAATGCGCCGCCGAATAAAATAATTATCGTTCCGACGAAAGCGGCGGGCGCGTTTCGTGAAAAAAGATAAACCAGCCAAAAAAAGACGACTGCTGACAAAAAGCCAATGGCGGCGGCAAGCAGAATCATTGTCGTCGGCAAAGAAAAGCCGAAGAAGCGGGCGACTATCGCCGTCGGGTAAGAAGCTAAAAACTGGATGGAAAGATAAGATTCTTTTTGCGGCGTTTCCGCACTGTCTGCGGCTCCGGTGTAAGGCGAATTGCGGCGCGGTTTTCCCTCGACGAGCGATTGCAGATAAGCCGCGTAAAAAGGTTCGTCGTAATCGGTGATGGCGTAAGAGCCTTTCCAATCGCCGCCGCGCGTTTTCCATAAATCAATCTGCGGCGCGATGGCAAAAACGCCGAATAAAATCCCGGCGGCGATTGCCCAAATAAAAACACTCTTATTTTTTAAGAGAAATTTTTGAAACATAAAATCTGGAGAGTTTTATTTAAAGTTTCGACGACTAAAAATCAGGATTGTCGCCGCCAGCAAAATGCAGATGTAAACCAGCGCATACAAAACCGCGCCCAGAAGGTGAGAAGTTGTCGGCATATCGCCGTGCGCCGCGTTTGTATTAAAACTGTAAAATGAGAGATTAGGCAAGCCGTAATAAAGCGCGTCAAAAAATAATTTAGTCGCGCTTGAGCCGAGATTCCCGGCGAATTCTTTGAGCGATTGGCTGAAATGTCCGATGATGAAAATTAAAAACGTCAAAAGCGCGGAAAGCGCAGGCGAAGAAAACGAGGAAAATAAAATAGCGACCGCCGTAAGAATTGTAAGTTCGAGAAAGATTAAGAAAATCGTCGCCCAAACGGAAATTGCCAAATTGCCGCCGCCGACATACAGCAGCGCCAGCGAAACGCCGACGCCCATTACCAGAACATTAACCAGCAGCGTCAAACACAAACCCAGATATTTCCCGACGATGAATTCGCCGCGCCCGATTGGTTTCGAGAAAATCGCAAAAACCGTGCGTTTTTCAATCTCTTTTCCGACCAGACTGACGCCGACGAAAATCGAGATGAACGCGCCGAACAGAAGCATCGCTCCGAGTCCGAGATTAACAATCGTTCGCGCTTCCTGCCCGTCGGTCAGCTCGCCGAGAAAAATCGCGCCGGCGATAATCAATAACACAAACACGATTAAATTATACAAAACGCGGTCGCGGACGGCTTCTCGAAAAGCGTTGCGGGCAATACTGAATACGGTTTGAAGACTGAAATTCATTGCGAATTTAAGAATGTAAAAATCGTTCTATCGGATAAACTGCGGGAATTTTTGAATCTTAGGCGGCGTTTTTCAGCTTTTCAGCCAGAGAAGAAAGAAATTTTGGGTTTTCCAACATTGTCAAAGTTACAACTTCGTCGCTCGTCTGTCGTTTTTTCTCGATTACGGCGCGAAGCTCGTTATTGATTTGTGTTTGATACGGCGCAGCGTTCGGTCTTGCCGCAAGTTCTTTGAAAAAGTCGAGAATATCAGCGTCGAGATAAATCGAAATTTTGATTTTCTGGTCGCGCCTGTCGGTTATAAATCTCGACCGCCGAAATTGGTGAACGCCGATGCCCGGCAATTCGTCTTCGGCAATTCCCCGCTCGCGCATTTCCCGAACGTCCTGTTCGGTATATTCGACATTTATTGTTTTAGAGGTCGAGTTCTTTTCTTGCTTTTTCATAACTTTCTCTGTCTTTGCCGAATGCTTTTCGCGCCGAAATAATGCGAATAACTTCTTCGCCGTTTTCTTTCGTTACGACTGCAAAAGTAACGCGAAGAAGTTTGTTTTCAGCCAGACCGATAATTGTAAATCGTTGTTCCGCCGCGGTTGAGTGCAGTTTGTCATATTCATCAATTGCCCAAATATCATTAAAGACTTTTGAAGCAAAATCAAACGTAATTCCTTCGTGATTTTTGATGTTGTCTTTTTCCTTGTTATCATCCCAATCAAAATTCACATACTTATTATACGCAATCGTATGGATATATCAATATAAATAATTTGCCTCAAAAATCAGCAAAACGAACAGCACGAAATTATACAAAACGCGGTTGCGGACAACTTCCCGAAAAGCGTTGCGGGCGATAACGAAAATTCGCTTCATAAAGAATATCGAAGGTGTGTGTTTTTGGAAATAACCGAAATACAAAGCGTCGATTATTGTAGTATGGCGGGCGCGGAATTGAAAGGATTTTTTGCGGGTGAGAAGATATAAACTGAAAATTCCCGCAAATCTGATAATCTGCGGGAATTTTCAATTATGAATTTGACTTGTCAATTACTGAACGATTGTTGCGCCGGTTGTTGTCGTGCAACTTGCAGGACCTGTTGTGCCGCCACCTGCCGTCATCGTAGATCCTAAAGCAGTTGCAGTTGGGTTGGCATAAACAACGCCATCGGTTGCGATACAGAAAGTACGAGTTCCGGTTGCCGAAACGCCGCTGGGCACTGCCGGGATTGCGCCAACCGCGAAAGTTGCGGCTTGCGTTGCGGTAGCATCACCAGCTTTAGCGTCATATTTAAAGCCGCTCTTCGTTCCGCTGCCGACCTGCGCGTCGACTAGGTTCGCAGTTGCCAAATCTTGCAGATTTGCGGTGTATTTACCGTTTCCGGTTGTTGCATTATAAGTGACTTCAGCACTGTGCAGTGTTCTGGAAGTCGATTGCGCCGATCCTTCGTTAGCGGCGCGACGGGCGGCGATTAAATTCGGGATGGCAATGGCGGCGATGATACCGATGATGACGACGACGATTAAAAGTTCGATTAAAGAGAAACCTTTTTGATTTTTCATTTTGTTTTTCATAAGCTCCTAAATATTTTAATTTCTGTTTACCTTCTCAGGCTTGCCATCTCTAAAACAAACATCGTGCCAAAGCATTTTAAGATTGCAAAACAATACAAAACACAAGTAAATAAAGGACTTTTGTTCACAATCAATTCGATATTATTGTTTTTCACTAAATCTCAATTTGAGTAAATAACAGTTTTTGGCAAGTGTCCGGTGACGAATTTTGTTATTTTATGGTTACAGAACTTTCATACTATTTGCAGAAGCCCGCACGCAGTAAGGGCGCGAGGATTTAAGAATACACTAACTGCGTGCGTGTTTCCGCATTTTTGAGAAAGTCCTATGTTAATAAATTACTCACCTTACGCGATGCTTGATTTTAGCCGCGTTCAGGCGGCTTTCCACGTTTCGCGGCTATTAGCCACGCGATTTAGCGTGTGGTCGGTGATTCGTAAAAAGATTCAGGGCGTTTTAACGTCCTTTTCTTCGGCTTTAGCTTTTATGGTCTTTCAGCTCAATCCTTTTCAAAAAACGTTAAAACGCCCTGTGTGGTTTTGTTATCGCTTTCCCACGCCATAAATGACGTGGGTATTTGCCGCTTCGCGGAAAGCCCGACAAATCGGGCTAAAAATTATTGACTGCGTAAGGTGAGTAAATTAGTGATTTAGCCAAAGTTGATAGGATGATTGATGAATTTTCTACATTGGCTAAACGCTTGTGTTTTTGCTAAACAATCCTCCAGCTAAAGCGGGAGCCAATTTGGGCAAAAAATCACTTTTCAGACTGCTTTTTTTGCCAAATCCAAAAATGAAACCAGCCGAATACAAATAAAAAAGTCCTGTTTAGCAACAGCTAAACAGGACTGATTCATTAAATCAATGTTCTGCAATTATTGAACAATTCCGCCGGCACCGGCAGTCGGCGCGGCACATGTTACCGGTGGTCCGGGAGTCAACGGAGATGTACCTAAATTTGAAGTATCCGTATAAGCGTAAACAACACCATCGGTTGCGATACAAAAACGTCGTGTTCCTGTTTGCGCGACACCCGAAACAACGGTCGGCAACGCGGCGACCGCAAAAGAAGCCGCCGTCGTTGAACTAGCATCCCCGGCAAGTGCCGAGTACGTGTAACCGCTCTTGGTCCCGCTGCCGACCTGGGCGTCGACCAGGTTGGCATCCGCTAAAGGCTGCAAGGTCGTGGTGTATTTGCCATTTCCGCTCGTTGCGGCGTAAGTCACTTCGGCGCTGTGCAGCGTTCTGGAAGTCGATTGCGCCGAGCCTTCGTTAGCGGCGCGACGTGAAGCGATTAAATTCGGGATGGCGATGGCGGCGATGATGCCGATGATGACGACGACGATTAAAAGTTCGATCAGCGAGAAACCTTTTTGATTTTTCATTTTGTTTTTCACAATCTCCACAGAAATATATTTTTTGGAATTTTGACGGTAGTGTCTCAACTGCCTAAGACAATTTTTGTGCCAAAAATTCGTCATCTCTAAGAATTTGCTTAAATATATAAAAAGCATAAGGTTACAAACATTGAACCTCCTTTTTTAGATTAGCCATAAGATGAAAATTACTCGGTAAATAACAGATTTTGACAAAAGTATAGTGTCGGAAAATGTCAGAATAAATGGAAAGTGGAGAACGGAAGATGGAAAATACAGAATCAAACTTTTCTGTTTGAGTATCAATTTTTCAACTTGAAGATTTTATTTACCCACTTTCCACTTTCCGTTCTCCACTATCTATTACTCACTGTTTCTCATCTGTGCTGAAAGCGAGCGAATTTCGTGTTTGTCGAGCAGGTGACGAATCGAACGCACCGGTATTTGCAGCAGCTCGGCGGCGCGGGTTTGGTTGCCGCCGGTTTTTTTGAGGGCTTCGACGACGTAGGTTTTTTCTAGATTGTCGAGATGCGAAACCAGATTGATGCCGTCGTCCGGCAAATCGAATTCGGCTTTAATGCGCGTCGGATTATAATTTGAAACGTGGTCGGGCAGTCGTTCCGGCTGAATTTCTTCGCCGCGTTCGAGCGCGACAGCGCGTTCTATCGTGTGTTCGAGTTCGCGGACGTTGCCGTGCCAGGCGTAATTTTCGAGCATCTGCATCGCCTTTTGCGAAATCGAAACCGGTCTGCCCGTCTGAGCGCAGAATTTATTGATAAAATGCTCGACCAGTTCGGCGATGTCTTCTTTGCGCTCACGCAGTGGCGGCAGTGAAATAGGAATCACGGAAACTCTGTAGAAAAGGTCTTCGCGGAAGCTGCCGTCGCCCGCCATCGCCTTCAAATCGCGGTTCGTCGCAGCGATTACTCGCGTGTCGAACGGTATTTCGTCGTGCGCTCCGACGGGACGAACCTTTCTTTCCTGAAGGACGCGCAGCAGTTTGACCTGCATCGCGGACGACATTTCGCCGATTTCGTCTAAGAAAATCGTGCCGTGATTGGCGGCTTCAAAAAGCCCTTTGCGATTGGCATTCGCGCCTGTAAACGAACCTTTGACGTAGCCGAAAAGCTCCGACTCCAAAAGAGTTTCGGTAAACGCGCCGCAGTTTATCGAGATAAAAGGTTTTTCCGCACGCGGCGACAAATCGTGAATCGCCCGCGCGACAAGTTCTTTTCCTGTTCCCGATTCGCCCGTGATTAAAACTGTCGATTGGACTTCGGCGACGGCTTCGATCATCTGAAAAACGGCTTGCATTTTGTCGGAATGTCCGATGATGTTTTTGACGCTGCCGCGGTCGCGCTGGGCGCGTTTGAATGCGCGATTTTCGACAATCAAAGTTTGCCGCTCGAAAGCCTTTTTGACGATTATTTTTAATTCTTCGACATCGAACGGCTTTTGAATAAAATCGTCCGCGCCGAGCTTAAACGCTTCGCGCGCCGTATCGACGGTTGCAAAAGCCGTCATCAAAACGACGCCGACATCAGGGAGAAATTCTCTGGTCGCCCGCAGCAGTTCGATGCCGTTCATATCCGGCATTCTCACGTCGGTGATGATAACTTCGGCTGGCTCGGCTTGCAGCATCGCAAGCGCTTCGCGCCCGTTTTTCGCCGTCCGAATCGTATGCCCGTCGCCTTCAAAAACAAGCGTTAAAAGCTGCCGGTAACTTTGTTCGTCATCAACTATCAGTAAATTTGACACAGGATTCAGGATTTAAAGTTTAAGATTTAGGATTCAGGACATAAGACGCAGGATTTCAATTTTTTAATTTTATGTCCCGAATCTTATTCTCACAAAAAAACACTGTTTAATTCAAGAAGAAATTTCAACTTCTTTTTCCTTGACGTTCAAAAAGCCTTCCAAGCGCGAAGTCTTGAATGAATATTCCGCGCCGTCCGCCGTGCCCGAAGAAGTTTGATTTCTGTATTCGGTTGGCAATTCGACCGTTATCGTCGTTCCCTGATTTTCGAGACTGCGGACGTTTATCGTGCCGTGGTGGTCGCGGATTATTTGATAGACAATCGAAAGTCCCAAGCCGGTGCCGCCGGTTTTCGATTCGGAAAAAGGCTCGAAAAGTCGCTCGACTTCTTTGGCGGACATTCCGCAGCCGCTGTCTTCAAACAAAATTCTGATGCGTTCGTTTTCCAATTTTCGCAGGGTGATTTTCAGTTTTCCGCCGTCGGGCATCGATTGAATCGAGTTTCGCGCCAGATTCCAAAAAACCTGTTTGAGCTGCGTCGAATCGGCGAAAACCATCACCGGATTTTCCGGCAAATCGGTTTCTAAAACGTGATTTTCCTTGACATCGGGACTGTGTTTGAGAAGCGTGAACGTATCGCTGATGTCCTGGCGCGCGTCGGTTTCCAAAAAACTGGCAACGCGCGGTTTGGCGTAAGTTAAAAAGTTGGTGATGATGTTGTTCAGTCGGTCGGATTCACGCAGAATGATTTCCATCAGAGCGGCTTGCGAAGATTCGGGCGCGGTTTGCATCTGCAAAACCTGAATCGAGCCGCGCATCGCGCCGAGCGGATTGCGAATTTCGTGCGCGAGTCCGGCGGCGACGCGCCCGACCGCCGCGAGCCGGTCTTTGCGGCGGACGTTTTCCTCCATCGTGCGAATCTCGGTTAAATCCTGAAAAGTCAAAACCAGACCGGTCGTCTCGCCGTCTTCGCTAAAGAGCGGCGAGATGTTGTAGCCGACGCGCACGGCAAAACCTTCGGGCGTCATGCAGTCGGCTTCAAAACGCGGCAGATGCTCGCCCGTATCGGTCGCCTCCAATGAATCGGCAATCGGCAGCTTGATATTGCCGAACAAAGAAAAAACCGATTTTCCGTGCATAACTTCGGCGCGATGTCCGGTTATTTCGGCGGCGGCGGCGTTAAAAGCGTAAATCTTCCCGTCCAAATCGGTCGTCACCAAACCGGAGCGAATTGATTCGACGATTCTTTCGTGCAGAACACGCAAATTCGCCAGTGATTTGGTCGTCTCTTTCAGTTTTTCGCCGGACGCGTGGCGGTCTGCGAGGCGTGAGGCGAGCAAACCGACGACTAAAAAAGCTACGTCGTAAGAGCCGACGATTTGAACGGTTCTGGCAACATCCGGCGTTCTGGCGAATGAAAATAAAACCGACGAAGCAACCAAAATCGCCAGCGAGGTAAAGAAAAACGTGCAGATTGACGCCATCAGCAATGTTTCACGCGCACTCAAAAAAATGCTGGAAACGCCGATTAAAACGATATAAAGAGAAATAAACGGCGAAGTTAAATCGCCCGTTCGCCAAATCAGCCAGGTAATCGAAACCGCGTCGAGCAGAAATTGAAAACGAATCTGCCACGCGAAACTTTTATTCAGCCGCAAAAGGAAAAAATAAACAATCGTCAACCCGACGCTGAGAACGAAAACCAGCAGCAGACCGCGCGGAAAATTGTTGAAGGAGAATTTCAAATTTCCCGTGTTCCAAATCCATTTTGTCACCAGCAGCAAAAAAATCACCAGCAGGCGCCCGACAATTAATGTTTGAATTTTTTGGGTTGATTTTGTATTGGCTGAAAAATAATTTTCGTCTAAACTGAACATAAGTTGTTTGAGAAAAAATATAAAAAGGAGAATGGAAAATATATGACAGCCGAAGAGCAGAATGAATCGCCCGTTTTTGACCGACGCCCGTGGGGAAGCTACACGATTTTGGACGAAGACGGGGACTTTAAAGTAAAAAGAATTGAAGTCTCCCCGACAAAACGCCTCAGTTACCAAAAACACGCGCATCGCAGCGAACACTGGTTCGTCGTGCGCGGCATTGCTAAAGTAACATTAAACGGCAAGGAAATTCTAGTAAAAAAAGGCGAAGACGTTGACATCCCGGTCGGAACGGCGCACCGCGTCGAAAATCCGGACGCCGAACAACTGCTCGTTTTCATCGAAATTCAAACCGGCGATTATTTCGGCGAAGACGACATTGAACGGCTGGAAGACGACTTTGGAAGAATTAGCGATGAAAAATGAAACCCGTAAAATTAACGGCGATTGTCTTCCGCCGCTCCCGCTTGCCGAATGGCAGACGACGCGCGACACGCTTCATTTGTGGACGCAGATTGTCGGCAAAATCCGGCTCGTGCAAACGCCGCTCGTCAATCATTGGTGGAATGTTCTGCTTTACGTCAGCCCGCGTGGGCTGACAACCTCGGCAAATTCTTCCCGCCGCCGCTTTTTACAGTCAGGATTTCAACGAATTTATTTTAAAGTATGACGACGTGCTGAAAGCGAATTCGCCCGAAAACGCTTTGAATGATTTTCTGCAAAGCACTTATGAAGCAGGTGCGGAATTGGCAAAATGGGAACGCAATAAATTAGAACGCTAGTAATTTTAAGATATCGTCAGCCAAAAGTTTTACTTGCAATTATTATTCAAAACTATTTCTCTTTAAGAATTCCTTTAACTGCAAAAAGTAAATTTTCCGCCGTTATGTTTGGCTTTCTCTCCAGATTTTCAATCTCTTTGCGCCCGTAACCGGTCATTACCAACGCAGTTTGCGTTCCCGCATTAAAACCCGTCTCGACATCAATCGCTTTGTCGCCAATCATCCAACTATTTTCCAGATCAATCAAAAAATCTCGCGTTGCTTGTTCAATCATTCCAATTTTCGGCTTGCGGCAATCACAATTATCATCCGTATTATGCGGGCAAAAATAAATCGCGTTGAGTTTCGCGTTTTGTTCTGCTAACTCCGAAACGAGCTTTACGTGAATTTCGCCTAAGGCGTTTTCATCAAAAAATCCGCGTGCGATTCCCGATTGATTGGTAATTAAAATTACAAGAAAATCTTTTTCGTTCAATAGCCGAACGGCTTCCGCCGCAAAAGGAAAAATTTTTAATTGTTCGGGACGCGAAAGGTAATTCACGTCTTCGCAAATCGTGCCGTCCCGGTCGAGAAACACGGCTTTTGATTTTGAATTTTGAATTTTGAATTTTGAATTATCCGTGTTCATTTGTGTTTATCTGTGGACAATTTCACTCTGACAATTTGAAAAACTTCTTCCGGCGAAATTTGCGTCATACAGCGATGGTCAATTGGACAATCACGCAGCATACACGGCGAGCATTCGACATTTTTATAAACGATTTCCGAGTTCCAGGGCTGCGTCGTTTTCGGATTCGTCGGACCGAAAATCACCAGAGTTTTTGTTCCCAAAGCCGCAGAAATGTGCGCCGGACCCGTGTCGTTTGAAACGAGCAAATCGCAAACACTCAAAATCGCCGTCGCTTCCGCTAAAGTTGTTTTGCCGGTTAAGATAATCGGTTTTATTTTCGATTTTTCCGCAACTTTAAGAGAAACATCCGATTCGTCCGGTGAACCGAATAAAATAACATTTGCGTTTATTTCCGATAAAATTTTGTCGTTCAGTTCGGCGAAACTTTCTGTATGCCAGCGTTTGGCTCTCGAATTGGTCGAACCTGCCGCGAAAGCAATGATTTTTTTTGACAAATCAACGCCATTTTCCGCTAATATCTTTCCCGCCTCAGCCTTGCGTTTCTCGGAAACAGCCAAATCAAACTGCGGCTCAATTTCCCAAACCTTCGTTACACCGAAAAGTCTTTTTTCAATTTCCGCAACGATATTTAGATAGTAAAAAATCTCGTGTCGCTCACTTTTCCACGGCGGAACGGGCAAAGCGTCAGTCAGCAAAATATTTCTTTTATCGGTTGCGTAACCGACGCGCATTTTGGCTTTTCCGAGTTTGGCGACGAGCGCGGATTGAAAAGAATTGGGTAAAACAATGGCTAAATCAAAATCACTTTCGCGTAAGATTTTTGCTTGTGAAAGAACGGTTTTAAAGTTGGATTGTTCAGGCTCGAACGGCAGAATTTTATCAATAAAATCTGCATCCTGGAAAATTCCGCGCGCCCAAGAATGTGTGTGAAGAGCAATTTCGGAATCTGGAAAAATGCGGCGAAGTTGGCGCAGAGCAGGAATCGTCATTACCGCGTCGCCAACCCAATTTGTTCCGCGCACGACTATTTTCATTTAACAAACTTGTCTAAAAATCTGCCCGCGAAATACACCAAACAAACGAAAATTTAAAATCTTTTCTTTTTCGTGAATTTCGTGTATTTCGCGGGCAGATTTCTTATTTAAACCGAATTTACGATGTAATTTGGACAAGCGGTTTCGTCTCGGTCAAAGATTTTGCGCTTGCGCCTTCCCGTCGTAAAATCTCGACTTCCTTGACGAATTCTTCGACAATATCTTCGCCGGAAACTCTGCGCATCGGAACGCCGTCTTTGAAAATCATTCCGACATTTCTGCCGAATGTGATTCCCAACTGCGAATCGTGCGCTTCGCCGGGACCGTTGACGGCGCAGCCCATAATCGAAAGATGAAGCGGTTCTTCGACGTGCGCCAATCTTCGCTCGACTTCGGTTACAATCTCGACAAAATTATCAACGTCGAGCCGCCCGCACGTCGGGCAAGCGACGACCGTTACGCCGCGTTTCCTAAGTTCCAATGATTTCAAGATTTCCCAGCCGACTCGCACTTCTTCGTGCGGTTCAGCCGCCAGAGAAACGCGGATTGTATCGCCGATGCCTTCGTTCAAAAGAATTCCCAAACCGATTGCCGATTTTATCGTGCCGCCGAACGCCGTTCCCGCCTCGGTTACACCGAGATGAAACGGATAATCAACCATCGTCGACATCAGGCGATACGCCGCAACCATCCGATTAACGTCCGACGCTTTCAGCGAAATGATAATGTCGGAAAATCCTAAATCTTCCAAAATGCGAACGTGGCGCATTCCCGATTCGACAATCGCTTCGGGCGTTGCCGTGCCGTATTTTTGCAAAAGGTCTTTTTCCAGAGAACCGCCGTTAACACCGATTCTGATTGGAACTTTTTGGGCTTCGGTGGCGCGGACGACCTCCCGAATGCGGTCGAGTGAACCAATGTTTCCGGGATTGAGGCGGAGTTTGTCAATTCCCGCGTCAAGTGCCATTAAAGCCAACTTGTAATGAAAATGAATATCGGCGACGAGCGGCGCATCGGTGCGCTTTCTAATTTCTTTCAAAGCAATTGCCGCGTCTTTGTCCGGGACGGCGATGCGGACAATCTCGCAGCCCGCCGCGACCATTTCTTCGATTTGCTTTATCGTTCCGTCAACGTCGGTCGTGTCGGTTTTCGTCATCGACTGCACGGCAACCGGCGCGTCTCCGCCGATTTGCACATTTTTGACCATTACCGCTTTTGTCTTTCTTCTCATTTCAAATTATTTTTCAGCCACAGAGAACACAGATTTAAGAGAAAATATCTGAAACCATAGATTCACACGGATAAACACAAATTTTATTTTTATAAATTATCTCAGTGTCCTCTGTGTTCTCTGTGGCTGAATTGTCTTATTAAAACAAACGCGATATATCAAAAAATATCGTCGTTACCATCAACAATAAAATGACGGCAAGCCCGACGAGTTGAATTTTTTCTTTAACATTCATCGAAAGGGTCAAACCGAATAAACCCAAAAGTCCTTCGATTCCTAAAACCGCAATCTGACCGCCGTCAAGCATTGGAATCGGCAGCAGATTGAAGACGCCCAGGTTCAGGCTAATCAAAGCTAAAATTGAAATCAGCCCGACAAAACCTTGCTCTCTGACGACTTGTGCGATTATCTGCACGATTCCAATCGGTCCGGCGACTCCGGCTTCTTTGACCGAACGTTGACCAGTGAAAAGCTGCCCGAAAACTTTTCCAGTCAGACGGATAATTTCGAGATTTGAATGAACGGCAAATGCCGCCGACTGCGCGATGTTTGCCGGTTCTCTGTTTTTTATTTCGTCTCTAGCAAAACCGACGCCGATGCGGAACACGCCGTCTTTTTCGATCGCGTTAATATCGACGACTTTCCGTTCGCCGTTACGCTCGACGGTAAGTTTAAAAGGCGTTCCTTTGGTTTGGCGAATCATCTCCGGCAAGGTTGCCGTATTTCGAACCGCCGTATCGTTAAAAGCAATTACGCGGTCGCCTTTTTGCAAAACTTGCGCTGCCGGCATTGTCGGCTCGATTGCTCCGACGATAACCGGCTCGGCATCAGTCGCAGGCAGCAAATCCAATTCTCCGATAGCATTTTCGCCGCGCATTGTTTTTGAAGGTTTGACCGTCAAATTCACACGCTCGCCGCCGCGCTCGACCGTTACAGGAACTTCCCTCTCCGGCGCAATCATCGCATCGTGTTCGATGCGCTCCCAGGTCGGATTTTCCATTCCGTCGAAACCGACGATTCGGTCGCCCGTTTTGATTCCGGCTTGTTCAGCCGCCCCCGCCGTTTTGACAAACTCGACAATCGGCGCGGGCATCGAAGGCAAGCCATACATCAACGCTCCGAAAAACGGAATCGCCAGCGCCAGCATCAAGTTCATAAACGGTCCGCCAATCATCACCAGAAATTTCTGCCAGCGCGGGCGCAGCTCGTAAAGCTCCGATTCGGGAACGACTTCGCTCTGTTCGTCTTTTCCTTCCAAAGGTCCGGTCGCTTCGTCGCCGTAAAGTTTGACATAAGCGCCGAGCGGAATAGCGCTGATGCGGTAATCGGTGTGTCCGATTTTTTTTCCCCAAATTCTCGGACCCAAGCCGAAAAACGAATAGGCGTCAACGCGTATTCCGAGCAGTTTGGCAACGGCGAAATGTCCGAACTCGTGAATGTTGATGGCAACTCCGAGAACGAATATGACCGCTAAAATTACTAATAAAATATCAATCATCGTGTAAATTCCTTTTCCAAAATAGTTGTCTGCTTAGAAACAAATGCAGACGATCAAGTTGTCATTAAAAGTGTAAAACTCTCTTAAAAGTTTAGCAACTATGGCAAATTATCGGCAGCTTTAGTTTTAGAATCGGATTTTGCCGAAAATGAATCTGTATATTTCTCCATTTTTCGTATGGCTTTTACTCGTGCCTGCCGGTCGCAGTTTAGAACAGTTTCCAGATTTGTTACAGGCTTTGTTTCGTGTTCATTCATCACGCTTTCAATGATTTTGGGAATATCGCTCAATCGAATTTTGCCGTCTAAAAATGCTTCGACGGCGATTTCATTTGCGGCGTTCAAAGTCGCGGGCATCGTTCCGCCCGTTTTCAATGCTCGATAAGCTAAAGCCAGACACGTAAATTTCTCGAAATCGGGTTCTTCAAAAGTTAATTGAGAGATTTTTGCGAAATCGAGCGGCGGCATGCAATTCGGTTTCCTGTTCGGATAAGTCAAAGCGTATTGAATCGCGTGTTTCATATCGGTTACGCCGAGTTGCGCGATAATCGAACCGTCAACCATCTCGACGAGTGAATGGACGACTGATTGCGGATGCACGACGACGGAAATTTCATCAGCCGAAAAATCGAACAGCCAGCGCGCTTCGATAACTTCCAAGCCTTTGTTCATCAAAGTCGCCGAGTCAATCGTAACTTTGTCGCCCATATTCCACGTCGGATGATTTAAGGCTTCGCGCACGCTCGCATTTTCGATTTCATGTTTTGATTTCGTCCGAAACGGACCGCCCGAAGCCGTCAAAATCAAACGCTTGACTTCGCTTTTTGATTCGCCGCGCAAACATTGGTGAAGCGCGTTGTGTTCCGAATCGACAGGCAAAATCTCGGCTTTATTTTCGCGCGCCGCTTTGGTCATCAATTCGCCCGCCATTACCAAAGTTTCCTTGTTGGCAAGCGCGACTGTTTTCCCCGACTCCAAAGCGCGAAGCGTCGGCACAAAACCGATTGCGCCGACTGTTGCCGAAACAATCGTTTCCGCCGCTTTGTGAGTTGCAACGGCAATTAAACCTTTTTCACCAAATTCTATTTTTGGAACTTTTTTGGCTTTAAGTTCGTGCAGATTTCTGAGTAATTCTTCCGCGCCGCTTTCATTTTCGACGGAAACGAGTTCGGGTTGGAATTGCACGATTTGTCCGGCAAGTTTTTCGACATTGTTTCCCGCGCCGAGCGCGACAACACGAAATTCATCTTTAAGATGCTCGACTACTTTTAGCGTATTGCAGCCGATTGAACCGGTCGAGCCTAAGATTGAAATAGATTTTGATTGCATCTAGATTCCATTATACGTCTAAAGTTAGGTAAATTGTCATTAGTCGAGATAAATTCCGCACTGCGCTCACGTAAAATCCGTCTAAATTTTCGACATTTTCTTTTTCCCCAAACTCCCACATATTCTTCTCCGCTTTCATCATCTCCAGATAAAATAAACCCGCCGAAAAGTTCGTGAAATTCTTTTTGAATAATAAAATTTTCGACAAAAGACTTTCTGCCCTGGCAAACAAACTTTTCCGAGCGTCCGCCTGTATAAAAATTTGATTCGTATTCATAAAGTCTTTCCATCTACTTTTTTTCTTCTCTCGCAAATTCGTCCGTCGCTTCCAAATAATTTCCCTTGTCTTCCTTTACAGTCAGCCAGGCGTTAAACTCTGCCGATTTATTTTTTGGAACGCTCAAGGTTTGCCATTCCGCCGAGCGAAAATGTTTTGCCAGCAGCGTTATCTGTCCGATGTGCGAAGCCGTGTGCATCGCCGCCCGATTTATCGCTTTGACGACGGTAAAATCTTCGCCGCGAATTTGCACGATTTTGCTTAAATCTTCAATTATCAAAGACTGCAAAGTTCCAAAAAGCGCGCTCCAGCCGTCTTCCCAAAACTCAATTAAACTTTCGCGCGTATCGTCCTCCGCGACAAATTCCGAATCACGATTTCTGTCAGGCTTTTCGCCGTCGGTCGTCAAAAAATCTGTCCAACGCGAGCGCAGATTTCCGCCGATGTGTTTTATAATCGCCGCAATCGAATTGGCTTCCTCGTCAATCGTTTTAAAAAATTCTTCGTCCGAAACCTGCGCGAATGACTTTTCAGCGAGTTTTTTATAACTGCGAAAAGCATCGATTGATTCGTCGAGGAAATTTTGCAGAATTTGTTCGGGCATATTCATTTTTGCTTTTTGAAATCTCTGTAATAATCGTTGATGTAGTCTTTCATCCAAAACTGCCACCAGCCGAATTTGAATTGTTTTGCTTCATCGGTCGCCTGTTTCGCTGTCCACTCGTCGTGCGAAATCCGGTAAACGGCGACGATTGTTCCCGTTCTGTCCGCGCCGCGTTTGCAGTGGACGAAAACCGGCTGATTTTGCGGGTCTTCGATAAACGCCAGTATTTTTTTTACTTGCGTGTCTTTGGGTTCAAGCCAATTGTTCAAAGGAAACGGCTGAAACGCGATGCCGGCGGATTTCGCCCATTTTTCTTCGACTCCGGCTCTTTCATCCGCGCCGCGCAAATAAACAATCGTTTTCACCTTTCCTTTAAGCTGGTTGACGCCCGCTTCCGAAGGCTGTCCGCCGCGATAAAGATTCGCGTTGACTTGCGAAAAATTCGGCAAATCTTTATTTTTGACGGCTTTCTGCGCGTCGGCGAAATTTGCAAAAGCGACGATTAACAAAAGCGAAACATATCTGAATGTTAATTTCATATTTTTATTTTCTCCGAAATCGAGTCTCTGTCAATCGTTTCCTGTTCGCCCGTCCGCATATTTTTGAGCGTCACTTTATTTTCCGCCAGTTCCGTTTCGCCCAAAACGCAAACAAACGAAGCGTTTATTTGCGCAGCGTATTTAAATTGCTTAGCGAGTTTGTCGGCTTCGGGATAAACGAGAACGCGCAATTTTTCCTTTCTTAATTCACTGGCAAGTTTGAGCGATTCACCGACTGATTCTTCGTTCCAAATCGTTACCAAAACATCCGCCGAATTTGTTTCGAGTTCCGGCGGAAACATTTTGCGCTCGTTCATCACAACCAAAATTCTCTCTAAACCTAAAGAAAAACCGCACGCCGGAATCTGCTCTTTGCCGAACATCCCAATCAAGCCGTCATAACGCCCGCCGCCGCCGATACTACCCCTAAAGTCACCGTCAGTTAATACAACTTCAAAAATTAAGCCAGTATAATATGTCAAACCACGCGCAAGCGTAATATCCAAAATGGTAGGAATATCTTTAGACATTCCTAGAACTTTTTGAATATCTCTTAATCCCTCCTGACCTTTTTCATGATTGTCCATAAAATTGTCTAGAAGTTCATACATTTTCTCGTTAAAGTTCTCGTTTTTTTCTGATGACTCATTCTGCTTTTTAATAGAAACGCTCAAATCTACTCCCCTTTCGATAATATGCAAGAATTTATGGCTTGCTTCCTCTGGGATATTTCGTTGAGAGAATTCATCGTGAACACTTTGAAAACCAATTTTCTCAAGTTTGTCGAGTGCAATTAGAGCATCAGAGCTTTTGTTTTGCTCAATTCCAGACGTTTCCAAAAGACCTGTTAATACTTTTCGATGATTTACGCGAATTATAAAATCTTCAAATCCTAATCTCTCCAAAATCTCGCACACAGCCGCGCACAATTCCGCTTCGACAATCATCGAACTCGAACCGATTGCGTCCACATCGCATTGATAAAACTCGCGGAAACGTCCACGCGCCGGACGGTCGGCGCGCCAGACAGGTTGGATTTGGTAGCGTTTGAAGAATTTCGGTAAATCGTTTTTGTGCTGCGCGACGACGCGAGCGAGCGGAACAGTTAAATCGTAACGAAGCGCGAGGTCGGACAAATCTTTTTCCGACGTGCTGTGTTCGAGCTTTTCGCCGCGCTTCAAGATTTTGAAAATCAACTGGTTGCCTTCTTCGCCGTATTTGCCCGTTAAAGTTTCCAGATTTTCAACTGCCGGAGTTTCGAGCGGCTCAAAACCGTAGCTTTCGTAAACTTCTTTGATAATGCCGATGACGTATTCACGTTTTCTAATGTCGGCGGGCAGAAAATCGCGCATTCCGCGCGCGGGTTGTGTTTTGCTCATAAGATAAAAATGTAAAACGGAAAACGGAAAATGGAAAATGGAAAGCCTCGAAAAATCGCAAAAGAGACAAAATAAAGAAAATAATCAGCCGCGAACAAGCACAAAGGAACACGAACAAAAAACAAAATCAATTGTTTTATTTTTCTTATTTCGTGAATTTTCGTGTTTGTTCGTGGCTATTTTCTATTCCAGAAAAACGAGTAATTAATGTAAAAGACGTTGGCGTTAAAGCCGGGATTATTGATTTTTCCGTTGATGTTGCCGTTTGAGATGTGGAAATATTTATAGCCGAAATCGATGGCTTTTTTCGGCGAAAGCATATACATCAAACCGCCGCCGAATTCGCCCGTTAATTGGAAAAGCGTGCTGCGCGGAACAGGAACGGCTTTGTTGGTTACCATAATGCCCGCGCCCGTCAGCGCGTAAGGTTTCAGGCGATTTTTGGCGAGAAAGATAAACTTGAAATTGATTGGCTGAAAGCCGATGCCGTAAGTCGTTTCGCGCTTTGTCGGCGCGATGTTCGGCGTCGCAGTCGGCGATAGGTAAGCGGTATTGACGACTTCGTTTTTCTCAAAAACGGCAAGCGGCGTTACGCCCAGCAGATATTCGTAACTGACATTTCGTTTCGTGCCGACAACGCGCCCGAAGCGTAAAGTTCCCATATACAAATGGCGACCGTAAACATCGAACTCTTTCGGACCGGCAAAATTACTCGGATTAAACGGAGAAATGCCGACTTCAAACTGGAAATCCTTGTCGCCGCGACGCAATTTGTAATCATCCCGCGTTTCGGAATTTTCGCCGCTCCCGGACGCTTGAACGCCAATTGATTCACTCGACGCAGGTGTCTCGTCTTTGATAATTTTCTGCGCAAGGCTCGGTATAGTAAAAATTAAAAAGGCGATAATTACATAGAAACAGCTCACAATTTTTCGTCCCACTATGTTCATTCAAATATCTTAGATAAGATTTAAATCCTTCCTATCGATTGAAAACGGCTATTTCCCTCTTTGAAAATACATTCCGGCGTAAACCATATTCGTATTATACCCAACATTTAGCGGCGCTGTATAGCCGTTTGAAAGATGATGGTATTTGTAACCGATGAAATAGCTTTTTGTTTCGGAATTTCTGATTTCGACGCCGGCGCCGAATTCGGGCATCAGTTGAAAGCGATTTCCGATTTTGTCCGGCTGCAGCGGCGAACGATTATCCGGGAATTTTTTGTTAAATACGGCGACACCAAAACCGCCGGCGATGTAAGGCTGGAATTTCCTGCTGTTTCGCCAGTTAAACTGCAAACCGACCGGCGTGAAACCAACTCCGAAAACAGTTTTGCGGTCGCCGACAAACGTCGTTGTCGTCGGCGACGTTCGTATCGGTCGCCGCTCACGGTAATTAACAATGATAAGCGGGTCGAAATCCATATAATACCTGAGGCGATGGCTTGGATTGTTTTTCGTCGTCCACGCATAACGCAAGCCGAATAAAACGACCGGCGCTTTTTGCGATTCGCCTTTCAAATCTTTGTGAATGGTGTAAGAACCGCCGAAAAAGCCCCATTCTCGATTGCTGCCGCTTTTACTTTTTTCTTGATATTCATAAACTGTTTTCAACTTTTTAGAAGATGAAACATTATCGGCAAAGCGTTTTGTACTTCGACCGCCTAAAGATGCGGCGGGCGACTGAGAAACGATTGCATTTTTTGTCGAACTAACACTGTTGCTTTGTGAGCTTTGCGCCTGCGCGAATGTAAAACTGAAAATTACGATAATAAGCCAGAGCGAAATGCTCCGGCTGACGTTCAAAATACTCATTTAAATTATTATTCCCTGCTAATTCCTTATTGTTTATAAATTCTTAAAAGTTCTGTGTAATTCTGCCAAAAGCGAGCCTGATTGTAAATTTCCTCATCAGTTAATTCTCTTTTGACACGAGCGGGGCTGCCCATTACAAGCGAACGCGGAGAGATTTTTGTGTTCGGCGTGACCAGACTTCCAGCCGCGACGAGCGAATTTCGCCCGACGCGGACTCCATCTAATATAATCGCACCGATGCCGATTAGACAACCCGTCTCGATATAACAGCCGTGTAAAGTTATGCGATGTCCGAGCGTTACTTCGTCTTCAATAATCGTCGGATGAGTTTTGCTGGAAACGTGAATAATGCTTCCATCCTGAATATTCGTGCGCTTTCCGATGCGAATGTAATTGACATCGCCGCGCAAAACCGCGCCGAACCAGACGCTCGATTGTTCGCCGATTTCGACATCGCCGATGACGATTGCATTTTCGGCGACAAACGCCGTTTCGTGAATTTTCGGGCGAAGATTTTGAAATTCTCTAATCATCCGGTTTTGACTTGTTCGGTAAATTATTTTGCTTCTTTATAAATAACACCGTTTTTCATTACAAAGACGGGACGTTCCATTCGGTGAATATCTTTCAGCGGGTCGCCCGGAACGGCAACAATATCGGCAAACTTTCCGGCGGAAAGTGAACCGACGGTTTTGTCCGAGCCGAGCAGTTTCGCGCCGTTCATCGTTCCCGCAACGATAGAATCCAGCGGACGCATTCCGCCCCATTCGACCATCAGTGTAAATTCGTGACCGTTCGTGCCGTGCGGAATCACTCCGGCATCCGTTCCGAGCGCGATTGTAACGCGGTTAGCGACGGCAAATCTGATTCCCTTGCGCATTGCGGCGGCGGCGGCAAGCGCTTTCTCGGCTCGCAAGCCTTTTAAAGTACCGCTCTTCGCCAAACGCTCGACGGTTTCGCCAGCCATCAGCGTCGGCACGAGATAAGTTCCCCGTTCCTGCATCATCTTCGCGCCTTCTTCGTCGAGAAATGAACCGTGTTCGATTGAGGTGACACCGGCGCGGACGGCGATTTTTATTCCTTCCGTGCCGTGCGCGTGAGCGGCGACTTTGCGTTCCAATTTCGTCGCTTCGTCAACGATTGCCTTCATTTCTTCAAAAGTATACTGCGTCGCGCCGACCGCGTCGCCTTCAGACAAAACGCCGCCCGTCGCGCAGATTTTTATCAAATCCGCGCCGTATTTGACTTGATAACGGACAGCGGCGCGACCTTCTTCCGTACCGTTGGCGATTCCCTTTTTGTAATCGCCGTCAAAAAGTCCGGGCTTAAAACCGTTTTCATCGCAGTGTCCGCCGGTAATGCCGATGGTGTGCGCCGCCGTCAAAATTCGCGGTCCGGCAATCCAGCCTTCGTTAATCGCTTTTCGCAACGCCAAATCTTGAAAATCCGGCGCACCGACGTTACGAATCGACGTAAAACCGGCGAGCAGAGTTTTTTCAGCATTACCGACGCCCAAAATCGCGCCGAACGAATCGTAGTCGTGGACGAGCTGATTTTGTTCTTCCGGGTCGCCGAGAACGCGCCCGATGATGTGCGTGTGCGAGTCGATAAAACCGGGCAAAAGCGTCGCGTCGCCGAGGTCGATGATTTTCGCTCCCCCCGGAATTTTAATTGTTTCGCGGCTTCCGACGGCGGTGATTTTATTGTCGGTAACGACAATTACGCCGTTTTTTATCGGCTCCGCGCCCGTGCCGTCAATCAATTGAGCGGCTCGCAAAACGATTGTGCCTTTGCCGCGCTGCTCGCCGGGAGCGCCCGTCGTCTGCTGAGCGCTAATATCGCAGATTTGGAAAACAAAAATAACTAAAACCGCAACCGCCAATTTCATTTTCGACATTTTTTCACCACCCGATATTTTCATTGAAAGATAATTTCCCGCAAAACTTCCGCAGATTATAAACTCAAGCAATCGGCGAATTCAAACTCGAAACTCCGACTTTCGTTTTATACGTGATTCGTGGCAAAATCTAAATAATTTCAGATTTTAGATTTTAGATTTTGAGTTTTATGTCAAAAAACCCGAAAATTTTAGCTTTCGCGGGCAGTCTGCGCGAAAAATCATACAACAAAAGAGTTTTGAAAGTCGCCATCGAAGGCGCGAAAAATGCCGGCGCGGAAGTAACTTTTATTGATTTAAAGGATTATCCGATGCCGATTTACAACGCTGATTTGCAGGACACGCAAGGTTTTCCGCCAATCGCCGCCGCTATGCAGAGGCTTCTTCTCGAACACGACGGACTACTTATCGCGTCGCCCGAATACAATGCTTCTTTGTCCGCTGTTTTGAAAAACGCGATTGATTGGACTTCGCGCGCGAACGGCGACTTGAAAACCGGCGATTGCTTCAAAGGCAAAATCGCCGCGATTATGACCGCATCGCCCGGCGCGTTCGGCGGCATTCGCTGTCTCGGACATTTGCGCGACGTGTTGACGATTCTGCTCGTCAACACGCTGCCTTCGGAAATCGCCGTCGCTAAAGTCGGCGGATTATTCGACGGCGACACTGGCGAAATAACCAACGTGACGATGCGTGGAATTCTTGAAGATTTAGGAAAATCCTTAACAGATACGTTACGCATAACGCACGGCGCAATCGAAGTCGTCGAAAGCGCGGCGTCTAATATAAGCAGGCAACAATGATTGATTTAAGAAGCGACACAGTTACGAAACCGACCGCGCAGATGCGGCGAGCGATGGCGCAAGCCGAAGTCGGCGACGACGTTTACGGCGAAGACCCGACGGTGAATCTTTTGCAGCAGCGCGCCGCCGAGATTTTCGGCAAAGAAGCCGCGCTCTTTGTCCCGACCGGCTCGATGGGCAATCAAATTGCCGTCAAACTCCACACCAAACCGGGCGATGAAGTCGTCATCGAAGAACGCGGACATATTTTTAATTGGGAAATGGGAACATCCGCCGTCGTCGCGGGCGTAATGATTCGTTCGGTCCGCGCGGCAAACGACGATGGAATGTTGACGTGGGCGGAAATCAAATCGGCAATTCACGTCAATCTGTCTTATTACGCTTGCCCGACCGGTTTGATTTGTCTGGAAAACACGCACAATTTCGGCGGCGGCAGCTTGATGCGGGCGGCAGACTGTACGGAAATCTGCGACAATGCGCACGCGCTCGATTTGCCGGTTCATCTGGACGGCGCGAGAATTTTTAATGCGGCGACAGCTTTGGGCGAATCGGTCGCCGAACTGACAAAATCGGTCGATTCGGTGCAGTTCTGCCTGTCGAAAGGTTTGGGCGCGCCCGTCGGTTCGATGCTTGTGGGCAAAAAGGATTTTATCGAAGAAGCGCGTGTCTGGCGCAAACGCTTCGGCGGCGGAATGCGTCAAGTCGGTGTTTTGGCGGCTGCCGGTTTGATTGCTTTGACGGAAACGCCGAAAATTCTGCACGTTGACCACGAAAACGCAAAGCGACTTGCCGAAGGCGCAGCGAATTTGAAAGGCGTTTCGATTGACCCCGAAAGAGTTCAAACAAACATCGTGATTTTCGACGTTTCGGAAACCGGCAAAACTTCCGGCGACATTTGTGCGGGATTAAAAGAACAGGACATTTTAGCGTCGCCTTTCGGCGATTCGATTCGGATGGTAACGCACTACGACGTTTCGCGGGAAGATATTGAAACGACATTACAGGCTTTAGAAAAAACAATTCAGTAATATCAAAGCCAAAAAGCCGACAACGACTACTAATGATAATCGCTATTGACGGACCTTCGGGCGCGGGTAAATCAACGCTCGGCAAAATGTTAGCCAAAGATTTGGGTTTGCTGTATCTCGACACGGGCGCTATGTATCGCGCCGTCGGGTTGGCTGTGCTGGTGAAGGGAATAAATTTTGACGATAAGGAAAATGTTTCGGAAATTGCCGCTAATGCCGGTGTCGAACTTGTCGGTGAGCCGGAAAATCAAAAAGTATTTTTAGACGGACGCGACGTTTCGATTGAAATTCGCACGACCGAAGTCGGGCAAGCCGCTTCGATTGTTTCGACGATTTCCCAAGTGCGAAAAATTCTCGTCGAACATCAAAGAACGCTAGGGGAAAATTCGCCGCGCGGCTGCGTATTAGACGGACGCGACATCGGGACGGTAGTTTTTCCAAATGCCGACGCCAAGTTTTTTCTGACGGCAAAACCCGAAGCACGGGCGCGAAGGCGTTACGAAGAAGATTTGGCGAAAGGACGCGCTGAGGCGACTTTTGAAGAAACACTCGCCGAAATAAATTTGCGCGACCGGCGGGATGTAACCCGCGCCGATTCGCCCTTGACTATTGCCGAAGATGCAGTCGTTATCGACACGAGCGAGCTTGATTTATCGGAAGTTTTTGAACAAATGATGAACGTCGTGCGTGCAAGTCAAAATGCAAAACACAAAACTTTTTAAATTTACGTTCAAAAACGAAGCGGTTTGGATTTTGTTATTTAATCTCTTCCCGTTGTTAATCACATTAACATTCATTATCGTTTCTTTATTTATTCGCCTGTTTGACTTAAAAACGCGCAGTCGTTAAGATTGCAATTCGTTCTTTTTATGCTCCCGTAGCTCAGTTGGATAGAGCAACAGCCTTTTAACTAAAGGAGCCTGTGCGGGGAATAAGTAACTTGCACAGTGGAGAGTGCTATATCGGTGAATATCTAAGGGAAATGAAAATTTCCTATGACAACACCGAGGGAATTTTTTGGATTTCGGTTCAAAATCGATCCGTAGAGACTACACGCACTCAGGCTGAAACGCCTAAGATATAGTCCAGACTTTCAACCGTTTTCTTTGGAAAATGTGGCTTGGGAAACCAAGTGAGGTAAGCTAAGCTGTGGGTCGCACGTTCAAGTCGTGCCGGGGGCATTTTTAATTTATCAAAAAAACAGAGGGCTGAAATTAATTTCAGCCCTCTGTTTTTTCTTTTGATGAAACAGTTTATTTGTTGGTCGCCGTGCGTCCGACTTCGGTAATCGGTTTTAAGTCGCTGTCGTCATTGGCTTTGTCGAATGAATCGACGCCGACGCCGAATGCGTCTCTGATTTCCGTCGCGTCGGTTGCCGGCGGAATCGAAGCCGTCGAATGAATTGAAGACGGCGATTGAACCGAAGACGGCGAAGCGTGGTCTCGAAACTCACTCGTTTTTTGCGGTGCTGCATTTTTTATATCATGTCTCGCCGCTTCGATTTCATCGGTCGATAACGGTCGATGTTTATTTTCGGTTTCCAGCCCCATATAATATTTAAGACCTGCGCCCAAACCGATGCTTCCCAGAAGCGTCAATAATGTTGTGCCGTTAAAAAAAGATTTCTTTTCAACGTGAACTCTGCGCGGCGTTCGATGCGACTGATATGTCGATTCGTTTTGTGAAAATGAATAATTGTCACGCTGGTTTTGCCTTTCGTTATCGTGCGCCCGGTCTGATTGCGATTCAGATACTTCACGGACGAAATTCGCCGTTCGGCTCGAAGTCGCTTCGTGTTCGACTAAATCGGCTTGCGCGACGATGCCGACGCATTTTCCGTTTTTATCCACGACCAGAACGCGGCGGATTTGTTTGTCTTCCATAACCTTCAGACAATCGTCGAAACCGGTTTCCGGCGTCACGGTAACTAAATCCGTTGTCATAATATCCGACGCCTTCATTTCGAGCGGATTGCGGTTCGCCGAAAGAGCGCGAACGGTAATATCGCGGTCGGTAACAGTCCCGACGGCTCGTTTATCCTGATGATTGTCGAGCACCGGAATACAGCCGCAGTCATACATTTCCATCATATGCGCGACTTCCTGCAATGTTGAATCTGGCGTACAGCACGCCGGATTTTTTGTCATAATTTTTTTTACTTGCATAGTTCCCTCCCTTGAATTTCTAAAAAAATGAAGCGAAATAATACGCTTGTTTGGAATTTATAAAAGTGTGAGCAATTTCTATTCCTCCGAGTCGTAAAAATTGCATTTTTATTTCCAACCGACAAAAAATCAAAAGAGCACGGAACTTTGATTTCCAATCCTCTTTAGTTTTGATTGTCGTTGGATGTTACTTTCCGATTAAACCGATAATCATCTTCGATTCGGTGATGTTATCGGTCAGCGGCGAAAAACTGTATTTCACGCCGTCTTTGTCTTTTCCGCTTTTTAAGACGATTTGAAACGAACCGCTTTTACTTTGAAAGGCGCGTTTAAATGCGCTGTTGGTTTTGATTTTTTGAATGTCCGAATCGCTCGTTTGAAAAGTATGGATGTTATTGTCGGATTCAAATCTAACGGCATCTTTGGCGACGTAGAGCGAGCCTTGGCAAGTCTCGGTAAAAAGACCGTTGTGGTCGTGGAAAACGCGAAAAACCGCGCTTCCGCCGCGTGCCAGCGATTCGCGCATATTGCGTTCGGCTTCGACGAAGTTGCTGAATCCGTAAAGATTCATAAAGCCCAGCAGTTGATAAGCCCGCGCATTATTGGCGTCGAGTTTGACGGCTTGTTGAAGGGCGGCGAGCGCGCCTTGTTTGTCTTTTTTATTGTCGTAAAAGTCGACCGCCTTATCAATCAAACCGTCGTAAATGTCGCTCGCGCTCGGCGCGGCGACAGCCGTCGTATTCGGCGCGCCGGAATTTTTCGCGTTCGGATTAACATAACTCGAAGCAATCAAATTGACTAAAGCGATGCTTCCGCCCACCTTTTTAATTTCGTTGATAATCTGTGAATTCGCCTGAAAGCCGACGCCGCGCGATTGAACATTTTTTCGCACCTGAACGTCGGTCACACCGTTTTCGAGCAGCGTGACAATCGCGTCTTTGGTCAGCGGATTACCGGAAAATTTAGATTTTGTGGCGGTCGCCGGTTTGCCGCCGGTTTTTGTCACGACGACCGTCCGGTAATTGCCGCGTATGGCTTCGATAACTTCGGGACGCGCGCCCGCGCCGACGAGTTCGGTTTCGACGGTCGGCGTCAACTCAAAATCGACGCCGTTGCTTTTAACGATGGCGACAATTTCGCGCGTTTGCAGTTGTTTGGAGCGCAGAACGCTGACGAGTTTTTCCTTTTTAACGGCAGTGCCGCGGTATTGCGCGGACACATTGCCGTAAACCGTTAAGAGAAGCAAACAGGCGATTGCAGCTTTGATAAAAATTCCCGCTCTGGTATTTGTAAAAATTTGTTCGGACATCTTTGAACACTCCTTCAATTCAAATATTTCATCGGCGATTATGACCCATCAGCAAGCCCCCGTTAATAAACACTCGGCGCTCGGTTTTTTAACCGCCGGTTTTTTCGGCGCGGGCGCGGACGGTTTCGCCGGTGACGCGGACGGTTTTTGCGCTGCGACAATCGGTTTTTCTTGTTTCGACGCGGATTTATCAGCCGGTTGCGGCGTGAGCGTTCCGGTTTGCGGCGTGAGCGGTTTGATATCTTCTGTTCCCTGCTTTTGGAGCGGAGAATTGGTTTCCGTCGCTGCTGCTTGTGACGAGGACGGCGGTGCTGTTGCCGGTTGCGACGTTATCGGCTGCGACGGTTGCTGCGGCATCGTTACGGCTTCTGATTTTTGCTCGTTTGTTTCAACCGCGACGGGTTTTTCAGCGGGTTTTACGTCTGCCGTTTTTTCTGGAGCATTGCTTCTGCCGCCTGAAACAAATAACGGCACGATGACCAGCAGACCGAGCAGAAACAAGCCCGCCGCGCCCGCGCCGGCATAATGAATCCAGGACAGTTTGCTGAAAAACGACGGCGCGGATTCGTTTATAACTTGCGTCGGCACGGCTGTTTCGGTTGAAGCGACCAGTCGCGTCGCTTTCGTATTACGCGCCGATGCGCCGGTCGTCGCCGCGCTTGCGTCCAGACGAGTCGTTTTGATTTGGGCAGACGGCTCGGTTTTGTCAAGTCGTGTTTGTTTTATTTCCCTTTTGACGGTGACGGCTTCGCTGGAGCGTGATTGGGAAATCGGCGGATGCGATGGCTTGGAATTCGGGCGCATTTTATGCATTCCGGTATTCCCGCGCATCGTTCCGGTCGTCGAATATCCGGCGTCGAGCAATTCCTGCAAAAATTCTCCGGCGTTTTGAAACCGCTCGTCCGGTTTTTTGGCAATCGCCTGCATTATCGCGGCTTCGACTTCTTCGGGAATATCGGGATTTATCGTGCGCGGCAGCGCGGGCATCGTTTCGGTTTGCAGCTTCATCAGCTCGAACTCGTTTTCCGTCTCGAAAGGAATTTTGCCGGTCAAAACTTCATAAAGCATCATTCCGAGCGCGTAAATATCCGAACGCGCGTCGGTCTCCTGTCCTTTGACTTGTTCGGGCGCCATATATTCGAGCGTCCCAATGATGTTTCCGGCGCGCGTCATTCGCGCGCTTCCCAAAAGACGCGCGATGCCGAAATCAAGCACTTTCAATTTGCCGTTTTCGGTCAGCATCATATTCGCGGGCTTGATGTCGCGGTGAACGATGCCGTATTCGTGAGCGTGATTAATGCCGTCGAGAACCTGGCAGAAAACCGGAATCGCTTCGTCGGCGGGCAGCGCGCCGCGTTTCTGCAAAATGGTGTCGAGCGTTGCGCCGCGCACAAATTCCAAAACCATATAAAGTTCTTCGCCCTGTCTGAACAAGCTGTAAAGCGAAGCGATATTCGGGTGATTGAGTTTCGCCAGAGTAACCGCTTCCAAGCGAAAGCGTTCGACGACGGCGGTTTGACTCGCCAGTTCCGGGCGCAGAGCTTTAATGGCAACTTCGCGGTCGAGCATCGTGTCGACGCCTTTATAAACCGCGCCCATTCCGCCTTCGCCGAGCTTTTCCTCGATTTTGTAATTTCCGACGGTTTGTCCAATCATTTTATTTCTCCTGTTTTGCAAGCCGCTGCTTAGCGCGGATGACGAGTGTTAAATCAATAAAAATTATTTCGGTAGCTAACTCTCTATATTTTTATTTCTTTATCGTTCTTCATCCGGGCGAAACAGCGGCTAAAGTTTCTAGCTACCCGATTCGGCAACGGCGATTTCCCGCGTGATGCGGACGTTTCTATCGGCTTCGGAATCGCCTTGGGCTGAAACGCGCACGATTCCGACCGTGATGTTGTCGTGTCCGCCGCGTCGCTTCGCCTGATTGATAAGTTCTTCGCCTGCTGCGTGAACGTCGGTTGCCGAAGCCCAGATTGCGCAAATCGTTTCGTCTTCGAGCATATCGCACAAACCGTCCGAGCAGAGCAGAAATTGGTCGCCCGCTTCGACCGCAAAAAACTCGGAGACTTCGACATCAAGGTCAGGCTGTGTTCCGACGGCGCGCAGAATGACGTTTTTGTCGTCGTGATTCCTGGCTTCTTCCAGCGAGATAATACCGTATTTGACCATTTCCATCACCTGCGAATGGTCGAGCGTCATCATCTCCATCTTCTGCCCGCGCAGGCGGTAAAGCCGACTGTCTCCGACGTGAGCCGAAAACGCTTTATCGTTAAGCAAAACCAGCGCGATAACGGTCGTTCCCATTCCGAACATTTTCTCGTCCGTCAGCGATATGTCGTAAATTCGACGGTTCGCTTTTTCAGTCGCGTTTCTCAGCGCGTCGGAAGCGGAATGAGCTTTATCGGCGTAGTAAATTTCGCTGATTAAATCGACCGCCATTTGCGAGGCGACTTCGCCGGATGCGTGTCCGCCCATTCCGTCGGCGACAATCGTTAAAATTCCTTTTTTTAATTGCGTCTCCGGGTCGTTCGGCGAAACGTGCCGCCCGCTGTCTTCATTTGCCTCGCGGACGCACCCTGCATCAGTCTGGACGCTCGCCGTGACGCTTATCGCCGATTCATTGTTCATAAATAATTCCTTTTCCAACATATTCGTTTTTATAAAGCAATTAAATTTTTTCTTTTTAATATCTATTTCGATTTCAGCGAAAACGTATAAACCTGTTTGCGGCTCGACACTTCAATCTGCACAATTTTATCTTCAAAACCGCTGCGTTTGAGCGTCAAATCAATTTTCTCGCCGTCCGCCGCATCTAAATCGAAAGGCGTCGCACCGATTGCTTGCGCGCCTCGAAAAACCTGCGCTGAGCCTTCGTCAACGTCGATGCGGACGCGCCGCTGAACCGTCTGTTTCGCCGGTTCAGCGGCGATTATTGTGGCGTCTTTTGAATCAACCTTCGCCGCTGAATTCCTCACTGAATCGTTTGCGCCCGAACCGCTCATCGACCACGCGCCGAGTCCAATTAAACCGAAAAGCACCAGCACGGCAACAGTCGTCGCAGCGCCAATCAGCAGGACGGGAAGTTTTTTCCGCGCCGTTGGACTTTGGTAAGTTTCGCCGTCGCCCGAATCGGTTTGATAAGAATTATTGCCGGAAGTGTTTTGATGGAAAGTCGAGTTCGTCTGATTTTCATTTGATGCAGACGATTTTCTTAAACCCGAAAAAGCCGTCGTGTGCTTCCTGTTCAAATTTTCACCGCTTAAAAATTGTCGTATGTCGCCGAGCAATTCATCAGCCGTTCGGTAGCGTTCGGCGGCATTCTTTTTCAAACAATGCCCGACAATCCGCGAAACTTCGCGCGGCACCGCCGAATTCAGTTTTTCGGGCGCGTCGAAATTGCCGAGCGTGATTTGCAGACACAAAGCGCCGATGGTGTCGGCTTTAAATGGCTCGCTGCCAGTCAGCATTTCGTAAAGCAGAATGCCCAACGCCCAAATGTCGGTTTGCACGGACGCACTCGTTCCCGCCAATTGCTCGGGCGCGAGATAGCTCGGCGTGCCGATAATGCCGCCGGTTTGCGTTAAACTATGGCTAATCGAATCTTTGGCAATGCCGAAATCGAGCAGTTTAGCCGTTCCGCCGGAAGTCAGTTTGATGTTTTGCGATTTGATGTCGCGGTGCAGAATCCCGTTTTGATGAATAAACGCGATTGCTTCGACAATCGGCAGAAAAGTTTTCAGGGCGTCTTCGATTGCAAAAGCCCGCCGCGCTACTAAATCTTCCAGACTTTCGCCGTCGATGTATTCCATAAAAATACACAGCCGATTGTTAATTTCCTGAAAATCGTAGAGCGCGGCGATATTCGGATGATGAAGGCTCGCCTGAAGACGCGCTTCGTTAAAAAAGCGCGCCGTAAAAGAAGCGTCCGAGACGTTTTCGCTTAAAACTTTTATGGCGGCGGCGCGACCGAGTTTGGTGTGAACGCCGCGATAAACTTCGCCCATTCCGCCCGCGCCCAAAAAATTCGTCACGCGGTATTCGCCAATCATCTCGTCGGGTTGAAAACGCTTTTGCATAACAAACAAAATCAATTAGCAGGAACAAAGAAAACACAGCACACAAAGAAAGCAGCTAACTCTTTTGTATTACAGTTCATATTCACTCAATCCCTGCTAAACTTTTTTACTCGGTTGCCAAAAACTCTTTTCCGTAGCGAATCGGAACCGCGTAAGTAATGGCGTCGGCTTGCTGTCCGGCAAAGAAAATTCCGATGACGCGCCCCTGCGAATCGAAAACCGGACCGCCGGAATTGCCCGCGCCGGTCGATCCGGTGGCAAGCTGAATCACGTCGCCCATCACGCTGACGCGCTTATCCTTTTCTTCGCTTTCGCGGATGATGTTTCCGATATTGGTCATCGTCACGGTCGGATCGGGAATGACTTTAATTTGCGTTCCTCGATTAAAGACATCGCTCGATTTGATAACCCCGTAGACAGCGGGCGACGCCGCCGGATAACCCATAATCGTTACGGCTTCGCCTTTTTTCAGCGTATCGTAATTATCGAAAAGCTCGACCTTTGTTAATTGTCCGGGAACGTCGACTTTAATCAGCGCGACATCGTGGCGGTCGGAAGTTTGTTTAAGCTGCGCCGCCATTCTCGATTCTTTTCCGGCGAGTGTCACGTCGAGCGTGTCGTCGACGCCTTTCAGATTTCCCTGCAACTGTTTGCCTTCCTGTTTGGTGTTTGCCGGAACCCAATCAATCGGCGGCGGAACCAGAGAAGTTGATGCGAGCTGTCCGGTCGCCGTAATGACGATGCCGCGCGGCGTGTCCTGCGGAAAATGGTAAGTCGTCATCCAGGTCGCCGCGACGTGGCGATTCGTCAGGACAAAACCGTCGCTCGTGACGACGAAACCCGTTCCCGTGTGTCTGCCACCGACCGGCACTGTCAGACTGGTTTTCTCGTCGGTCAAAATCGGCTCGTACGAGTCGCCGACTTGAATATAAACCGGAATCGCACTGCCCGCCGTCGGGTCAATCGGACCTTTGCCGTAATTGACGCGCATTAATTTCGAAAAATCTCGCGGTTGTTCGGAACGAATTGATGATAAATCTGCGCCTGTTTCTGCGTGTCAATCAGCCGCCATGCGACTTCGATAAAAACGACGGATTTTCCGTATTTGTCGTTGATAGAGGCTGCGGAAACGGGCGCGGCGGCTTTATCGTCGGCAATCTTTTTTTCCATCGCGCCGGTTTTGCTTTCAAAATCGCTTTTCAAAGCCGACTCGCGGTTCGAGCTATACCAATACGCGCCTCCGATAACGACGCCGAAAAGAATCAATACGGCGAGCGCGGAAAGTCCGCCGATTAATCCGTATCGGCGTCCCTGCGCTTTTTTCGTTTCGGTTACCGTGTGCGAAATCATTCGTTCGACCGTCGCTTTGCCGACGCTTCCGGGCGCGTTTCCGGCAGCGGGCGGCGCGGAAATCGGCGGCGGCGGAACGGCGGCGGTATTGATTACTCTGGTCGCCGGCGTCGGTTGTCCGGCTGTCGCGGAATCCATTATTCTGGTCGCTTTTGCGCCGTTGTTCGGACGCGGCTCGACATCGAATTGAAATTCCGGTCCGCCCGGTCCGAACTGCACCGCGTCGCCCGGCTGTAATTTCATCGTTCCGCTTAAGCGTTGTTTATTAACGAATGTTCCGTTCGTGCTGTTTAAATCGGTGACAAGGAAACTGTTCGGGTCGTTGGGGTCGCGGCTGATTTTGGCGTGCTGGCGTCCGACCAAATCGTCACGGTCCGGGTCGTATTTGACGGTTGCCGACGCATCGCGCCCGAAAACCAATTCGTCGTGGTGTTTCAGGGCGAATTCTTCGACCTGATTGGCTTTCGAACCGCTCAAGTGTTTGATAAGCATTCTTTCCATATTTTTTGCTCCTCGGTACAAGTTAAAGTTATGCGAAAATTCTCGACCTTCCTTATCTACTTTTAAGTTTTCAAGCAAAGAATTTTAGTTGAAAGCTCTTTTAAGTATTTATGGCGGATTTTGACAAAATTCAGGCTCACTTCGCCAAATTTTTTTTTCGGGGCAAGTTTTTCTCTATGGATAAACGCAATATTTTTAATTAAAGCGGCTCAAGGACAAATAAAAAATTGACTTTTTTTATCAATTGAGTATTTTTATTGTTGATGAATCAAACGCCAATTACCAGAGATTCCGAAGCGGAAAATGCTGCGGAATTGGACAAGCTGTACCCGCTCGTTTATGACGAATTGCGACGGCTGGCGTTTTACTATATGCGTCGGGAACGCACCGACCACACATTGCAGCCGACGGCGCTGGTTCACGAAACTTATCTGCGTCTTTTTGAACAGGAAACGGGCGTCTTTCAAAATCGCATGCAATTTATCGGCGTCGCGGCAAATATGATGCGGCGCATTCTGGTCAACCACGCCGTCAGCCGCAACCGCCAAAAGCGCGAAGGCGGAATGCTCCGCGTCACGCTCGACCTAGCGGTAGCGGATTTTGAAGAAAAAACATTGGATTTACTGATTCTGGACGAAGCGTTGAAAAATCTGGCGCGGCTCGACGCGCGACCGGCGCGCGTTTTTGAACTCAGATTTTTCGGCGGCTTGACGGTCGAAGAAACCGCGCAGGTTTTAGACGTTTCGCCCGCGACAATCAAACGCGAATGGACAATCGCCAAACTTTTCCTAAAACGCGAACTATCCTTAAAATGATGAAGTTTGAATGCGGAATGATGAATTAAAGCAATCGAGCGTCGATATTCAAAATGTCCTTCTTTCTTATCGTTCATCATTCCGTATTCATCCTTCCGCATTCAAATTATGTCTCCTGAACGCTGGCTGCAAATCAAAAATGTCCTCGAAACGGCTTTAGAACGACCGCTTGCCGAACGCGCCGCGTATCTCGACGAATCGTGTCAAGCGGATGAAGAACTATTGTGTGAAGTCGTATCTTTGCTCGATTTTGAAAACTCAACTGAAGATTCAAAGGAAAACGACATTTTTGAAAATAATCGTCTGCCGTGTATTTTAAGCGAAGAAACAAATGAGCGTTCCGACGGATTTATCGGCAAGCAAATCGGAAAATACCGCATTACACGCGAACTCGGCGCGGGCGGAATGGGCATCGTATTTTTAGCCGAACGCGCGGGCGGCGATTTTGAACAGACGGTCGCCGTCAAATTTCTGCGTCATTTTTCATCGCAATCGGCGCTTCAACACTTTCTGCTCGAGCGAAAAATTCTGGCGCGTCTGCGGCATCGTTTTATCGCGCAACTGATTGACGGCGGAACGACCATCGAAGGCACGCCTTATCTGGTAATGGAATACGTCGAAGGCAGCCCGATTACGCGCTATGCCGACGAGCAAAATCTTTCGCTCGAAGCCCGGCTCGCTTTGTTTTGCAAAGTCTGTTCGGCGGTTTCCTTCGCGCACCAAAACTTTATCGTCCATCGGGATTTAAAGCCGGACAATATCTTGATTACCAGTGAAGGCATTCCGAAACTGCTCGATTTTGGAATCGCCAAATTGCTTTCGGAAACCGAAACGAAAGTTACCGTCACCCATTAGCAAGCCTTCACGCCGGAATACGCCAGTCCCGAACAAATAACGGGCGCCGCGATTACGACCGCGAGCGACGTTTATGTTTTGGGCGTCGTCTTGTACGAACTTTTGTGCGGCGAACGTCCGTTTCACTTGACGGACATTAATAACTACGACGAAATCCGGCGCGCCGTCAATCTTTCCGAACCGCCAAAACCGAGCCGCGCGGCAAATCAATTTAAACTTTGGGACTCAAACTCCAAAACTACTAAGCAAGTAAGTTTCACATCCGAAATTAGAAATCTAAAATCGCTGCGCGGCGATTTGGACAATATCGTTTTGAAAGCCCTCAAACGCGAACCCGAACGGCGTTACGCGACGGTAGAACAACTGACCGAGGATTTGCGGCGTTACAACGAAGGCTTGCCGATCAAAGCGCGCCCCGACACATTTTTTTACCGCGCCGGCAAATTTGCCAATCGCCGCTGCTGGACAATCGCCGCCGCGAGTCTGATTGTTTTGAGTTTGCTCGTCGGATTAGCGACGACCGTTCGTCAGTCGCGCCGCGCCGATCTCGAACGGCGGCGAGCCGAACAGCACGCCGAGAGTTTGCGAAATATCTCCAAATCTTTGGTTTTCGACGTTCACGACGCGATTCGCAATCTTCCGGGAAGCCTTCCGGCGCGTGAAATTTTGCTCAAAAGAGCGGTCGAACAATTGCAGCTTTTGGCGGAGGAAGCGGAGAACAATCACGAATTGGAAGATGAATTGGCACAAGCCTATTTTAACGTCGGCGAAATGCAGCAAGCCGCCGGAAACGTCGCCGAATCCGAAGAATCGCATCGTCGCGCCATTGCGATTTACGAGAAACTGACGATAGAAAATCCGCAAGACCCGAATTATCTGCGCGGTTTGGCGCGCGGCTACGGATTTCTCGCCAATATCGCTTATCTGCGCGGCGAATCGGAAAAATCCGTCGAACTTTACGGACGAGTTTTGCCGATTTTGGAACGGCTCGATAACGAAAGTCCGAACGATGCGAAAAATCTCGCCGATTTGTGGAACGCTTATTCAAACTATGCGATTTCTCTCGTTAAATAAGGAAAATTCGACGAAGCGTTAGCCGTTTGCCGGCAGTCCCTGAAAATAGCCGAACAACTCAATAAAGCGGATAACTTTTCGCCCGAGAACCGACAAATCTTGTATCAATCAAAAGGGTTAATCGCCTGGACGAACTGTTTATCCGGCGATTATCGGCAGTCGATTATCGAGTTGAAAGAAGTTCTCGCCGCTGCCAAAAAATTAAGCGATGAGTTTCCCGAAGATACGAGATTTCAATATGACTTGTGGGCGTTTCGACGCCGAATCGGAATTGCCTACGACAAAAGCGGAAATTTCACGCAAGCAATCGGGAATCTGGAAAAGTCGCTTTCAAAAATTGAAAATTTGCGGAAAAGCAGTCCGCCGGACGCCGGTTACAAGCGCAATGCTTCGATTACGCGGCTCGCTCTCGGACAAACTTATCTCAATTACCGCCAACCGCAAAAGGCTCTGGCTTTTTTGGCTGATGCGCGCGAGGCGAGCGAAAATCTTTTGGAAAGCGACGGCGAAAACGGCGAGACGATTGCCGACTTAGCCGCTATTTACGGCGCGCTCGGCGCGGCTTTAACACAGACGGACGAATTTACCGCCGGACTTTCGATGCAGGAGAAATCTTTAGAATTTTTTAATCGTTCGCTGGCAAAAAGCCCGGCAAATACTGAAATCAAACAAAATTTCGCCGAAATACTGAAAAAGACGGCGGAAACCTGCGCTCGTTTAGCAGAACGACAAAATTCCGAAAATGCCGCGACATACCGAGAAAAGGAAAAGATTTTCCTGGAACAAAGTCGCCGAATTACCGAAAAATAACTTTCATTCGTTTGAGAAATTTCGTCAAAAACCAAAACTCGTTTGCTTGCGGCTTGAACAAATCTTTCGTTTTCTGTAATAATAAACAGCTTTGGAACTCGTTATCTGAATTTCAAAAATTTACGGCGGCTATAGTTCAGTTGGTTAGAACGCCTGATTGTGGTTCAGGAGGTCGTGGGTTCGAGCCCCACTAGCCGCCCCATTCATTTTCCAATGAAATTCCGCGAGGTATCAAAAGAAAAGACTCGGTTGACTTGAATCGTCTACTTGACCTTGATTTTTGACATACTGTTTGATTATTTCTTCAGTGGCGTGCGTCCCCACACTGCTGATGAAATATCCGTCC
>JAABUN010000699.1_pt1 | contig 83331 bp, 76 predicted proteins | sample 5559311 | NCBI WGS metagenome assembly JAABUN01 (sample SAMN10711877, study PRJNA513370) | rock metagenome | isolation source: Antarctica rocks | place: Antarctica: Victoria Land, Siegfried Peak sud
TTTTTTCATCATTTTGTGATGGTGTTTTTTCATCATTTTGTGATGGTGGCGATGGTGCCGCTTCATCATTTTACTCTGACCCGACATATTGTCCTGTTTCTTCATAGCGTCTTGTTTCATCGTGTTATCTTGAGCAAAGACCCCGATTGCGGTAAAAGCTAAAAATAATCCTATTGCAAAAGTAGCAATTGTTTTCTTCATTGTTTCCTCCATTGATTTAGTTTTATCTAGATTTTGATTTGGTTTTACCCTAAATCGAGAAGATAATAACAGAGTCTTTCTACTTTGTCGCTCACAAAAGATTAGGTTCTAATCATTTTGGTAGGACGTTGTAAATTGGAAACTTTGTCTTGTTCTTGAAAGTACTAATTTAGAACTTCCTGAGCCTTGGACTTGAATCCGAAAATACAATCAAAACGAACTCAATAATAGAAAAGATAAGGGGAGATAAAAGAATGGATAGACGAACATTTTTAAAAACAGGGATGGTATTTGGCGGGTTATTTGCACTGTCGAGTTGCTCGTTTGCCTCAGCCGGAGTTAATGAGAATTTGGCTGTCGATCAAAGCGACGGACTTCCATTTAAGAAAGTTGTTAAGACGGATGCCGAGTGGAAACGAATACTAACGACTGAACAATATGAAGTAGCGCGTAAAGCCGGAACTGAGTCACCATATTCAAGTCCGCTTAATAATATTCACGCGAAAGGCACTTTTGCTTGCGTGTGTTGTGATTTGCCGCTTTTTAGTTCAAAAACTAAATTTGATTCGGGAACAGGCTGGCCTAGTTTTTATGCTCCAATCAACAAAATCAATGTGCAAGAAAAAGTTGATAAAACTCTGGGGGAAACAAGGACAGAAGTATTATGCAACCGCTGTGACGCGCATCTCGGACACGTATTTGATGATGGACCCAAACCAACCGGACTGCGTTATTGTATGAACGGTGTCGCAATGAAGTTTACAAAAGCCGGTTAATATTTACCGCTGGTTGATTACTGATATAAATTGCCTTTGCAAGTTTTTGCATCTAAGTTAGTCCTGTGGGTGATATTATATGATAAATGATAATACCAACGGGGCGACTGGCAAATAATAAGTCGCTCCCGTATCCAAGTAAAAAGAACAGCATACTTCGGTGTGCTGTTTTTGTTTTGGTAATTCTTATTTACTTCGCTTATCAAAAATCTTGCTATTCAATCAATTTGTAGAACTTCTTTTAGAGAAGTTGTATATTTCTGAGATTTCATTTCAGCTTTTATCTGCCATTACGGTGTGTTTCACTTTAATAATAGGCGTATCTCAACTAGAATTTGCAACAAATGGTATTAGCTAGCGTAATTTTAAAACCGTTTTTACCCGAAAAACTTTGATTTCTATTGTGATTGCTTATCTTAGCTGTCTAAAAGTTGAATCATCGTTATCTCTTATAAAATGAAACCTTTGCAAATTCTTGAATATTTTGGGGATAGACAAGCAAACGCTCTTGATTTGATTCGTGAAATTGTTGAAATCGAATCGCCTTCGCACGACGTTGCGGGAAGCCGGACGGTTACGGCTTTTCTCGAACAGACAGCGCGAGAGATTTCAAAAGATTTTGAGATCGAAAAAGTTTTTGCTGAAGGTTACGGCGAACATCTTATTCTCCGCGCTTTTCGGTCAAACGAAAAACCGGTTTTGCTTCTCGGACATACCGACACGGTTCATCCGCGCGGAAGTTTTGAGAGTAATCCGACCAGAATTGAAAACGACAAATTCTACGGCTGCGGCATTTTCGATATGAAGGCGAACTGCATTTTGACGCTGGAAGTTTTGCGCGCATTTTCCCGATTAAATTTAACGCCGCCGAGACCGATTACAATTTTGTTGAGTTGCGACGAAGAAATCGGAAGTCCTACGGGACGCGCGCTGGTCGAACGCGAAGCACGAAATGCAGCGTTTTGTTTGGTTTGCGAGCCTTCGGCGGGCGGAAAAGTCAAAACCGGACGCAAAGGAACCGGAACGTTTCGTTTGAAAGTCCGGGGAGTTCCCGCACACGCCGGATTAGAGCCGGAACGCGGCGCGTCTGCAATTTTGGAAATCTCCAGACAAATTGAAAAACTTCATTCATTAAATAATTTCGACATCGGAACGACCGTAACCGTCGGCACTATTCGCGGCGGAACGACTTCAAACGTTGTTCCTGCCGAAGCAGAATGCTCGATTGACGTAAGATTTCGTTCGATGTCGGAAGCAGAACGAATCGCAGACGAAATCAAAAATCTAAATTCTTTCGACGAGCGTGCAAAACTTGAAATCACAGGCGCGATAAATCGTCCGCCAATGGAGAGAACCGAAAATGTCGTCATACTTTACGAAAAAGCGCGAAGTATTGCTTTGCAGCTCAATTATGATTTGGGCGAAACCCGGGTGGGCGGCGCATCGGACGGAAACTTTGTCGGCGCGCTCGGTGTTCCGGTTCTCGACGGTTTGGGCATAGCGGGCGACGGCGCGCACACGCTCGAAGAATATATTTTTATTGAAGACATTCCAAAACGCGCCGCGCTTCTCGCTCTGTTATTGCTCGCCGATTGAAATTCAGTTTTGGGAAATCTTCGTTTGTGCTAAAGTTTTTTCAAAACTCGTCTATGAATTTTCAAAATACAAACCAGAAACAACGCGCGCCGCGCAACCGAACGCTCTATTTGTCGGCTGAAGAAATCGAGCTTTACCGAAAGCGTTTGGTTTATTTTGGAACCGAGACTGATTCGACAAATATTTGCAATAAAACGATTTGCGGCAATGCTTTTGAAGTTCTGGAACGCTTGGCGGACAAAAGTTTCGATTTGCTTTTCGCCGACCCGCCTTATAATTTAACAAAGCAATTCGGCGCGGAAACGTTTCGGCAAATTTCATCGAACGAATACGAAATTTGGCTCGATTCGTGGCTTGAAAAAACCGTCCGTTTGCTGAAACCGACGGCGTCCGTTTATATTTGCGGCGATTGGCGTTCGGCTTCGGCGATTCAGCGCGCCGGAAAAAAGTATTATCAGTTGCGAAACCGCATCACTTGGGAGCGTGAAAAAGGACGCGGCGCACGAAAGAATTGGAAAAATGCTTCGGAAGACATTTGGTTTTTCACCGTTTCGGACGATTACCTTTTCAATTGTGAAGCGGTAAAAATCAAACGCAAAGTTCTCGCGCCATATACGGAAAACGGTGCGCCGAAAGATTGGGAAAAGAGCGAGCAGGGGAATTTTCGCGCAACCGCGCCGTCAAATTTGTGGACGGATTTGACCGTTCCGTTTTGGTCAATGCCGGAAAACACCGTACATCCGACGCAAAAACCGGAAAAACTTCTGGCGAAAATCATACTCGCTTCAACCGATGAAAACGATTTGATTCTCGACCCGTTCGCCGGTTCGGGAACAACTGCCGTCGTCGCACAAAAATTAAATCGAAATTTTACGGCAATCGAAGCCAACGAGCATTATTGTCTGCTGGCGGAAAAGCGTCTGGAATTAGCAAAGAATAATAAAGAAATTCAAGGTTTTTCGGACGGCGTTTTTTGGGACAGAAACGCGCGAAACTAAAAAACGGTGAATGGTAAATGGTTAATGGTGAATGTAAGACCGTTTTTCATTCATCATTCACCATTTACCATTCACCATTACTAATAAATTGTATTGAAAATGAAAATCGCAACTTGGAATGTAAATTCAATCGCCATTCGGCTTGAGCAGGTTTTGAAATGGCTGGAGGCGACCGAAACCGACGTTTTGTGTTTGCAGGAGACGAAATGCGTCGATGAAAAATTTCCGCTCGAAGAAATCAGAAACGTCGGTTACAACGCTGTATTTATAGGGCAAAAATCTTACAACGGCGTGGCGATTTTGTCGAAGCACGAAATCCGCGATGTCCAGAAAAATTTCCCGGATGACGACGCCGACGCGCCCAAACGTCTTATTGCCGCAACCGTCGAAAACGTTCACATTGTCAATACTTACATTCCGAACGGCACAGAACTTTGGACTGACAAATTCACCTTTAAACTCGACTGGCTTCAGCGTTTAAGAAAGTTTTTCGACGCGGATTTTGATAAGAATTCAAACGTTCTTTTATGCGGCGATTTCAATGTCGCGCCGGACGAGCGCGACGTTTGGAACGTCGGGTTTTGGGAAGGGAAAATTCACTTTTCAAAACCCGAGCGCGCCGCCATTCATCACGTCAAACAATGGGGTTTTACAGACGTTTTCCGCAAAATCAACGGCGACGAGAAAAAATTTTCGTGGTGGAATTACCGCGAGGGCGCGTTTTTTAAAAATCAAGGCTTGCGGATTGACCATATTTGGACATCGGCGAGTTTAGCGGAAAAATGCGTGGGTTGCTGGATCGACCGCAAACCGCGCGGCGCGGAACGTCCGTCAGACCACACGCCGGTCGTTGCGGAATTCAACACGCAAAATTAAAATTTAAGGATTGCCGCGAAAAGGCACCAAAAAGCGCAAAATGAGCGAACCAAAATTTAAATTGCTAAACTTTCGGCGTATTGAAAAGGACGAGCAGATTCAAAAGGTTACGGAGTTTTACGAAAGTTTGAACACGCGGCGCACAGTGCGCGATTTTTCCGAAAATGAAGTTCCGCTTGAAACGATTGAGAAAGCAATTTTGGCTGCGGGAACTGCGCCATCGGGCGCGAATATGCAGCCGTGGCGGTTTGTCGTCATTCGAGATAAGGAGATAAAACGTAAAATCCGCGTCGCCGCCGAACGCGAGGAATACGAAAGCTATCACGGGCGAATGTCGGCGAAATGGCTGCGCCGGCTTGCGGTTTTGGGAACGGACGAACACAAGCCTTTTCTTGAAATCGCGCCTTATTTAATCGTTGTTTTCCGCATCAATTCGATTGTCGAAGACGGCGAAACCGAGCCGACCTATTACAGTCAGGAATCAGTCGGGATCGCCGTCGGAATGCTGCTTGCGGCTTTTCACAATGCGGGTTTGGCGACCTTAACGCACACGCCTTCGCCGATGCGTTTTTTGCAGGAAATCTTAAAGCGCCCAAAGACGGAGATTCCGTTTGTTTTGATTCCGGTCGGTTATCCGGCGGCGAACGCAAAAGTTCCGGACATCGAAAGAAAATCGCTGGCGGAGATAATGGAAATCATTTAGGCGAAATCAGTCGAAACAGTTATCGAACTTGATTTAAATCAACCTTAAAGTTCCTGCAAACGGAACTTTTTAATTGCGATCGCAAATTTATTCGCGCATTTTTGCGAGCGAATTTTCAATTTGTCGCAGATGTCTCGCTTCGTGTCCGCCGATGAGCGCGAGCCATTCGGAGGCGCTAAGTTCGCCCATAAACGGATGGGGAAATTTGAAATCCGCACACTCTACCGATTCAAAAAGCGGGCGTAAATCTTCGAGACGCTGCCGATTTTCACGCATTTTTACCAATGATTCGGCAAGCGTTTTCGTGCCTGTCGGACGCACGCGGTCGGGCGCTTCAAACTTCTGGTCTCGCATCGCGGCGGCTTTCTGCGCGAAATTCTCCGACAAGTTTGCTTTGCCGTCGGCTTTTTTGTCCGTTGTTTGCGCCTGCGCCAGAAGTTTTGCGGAAATTTTCGTCATTCCTTCTTCGACGATGGCGATATGTTCGACAAACTCTGTAATCGTCCATTTTTCGCCGTTGAGCAATGAACTCGCTTGTTCGTCCGTCAAATGTTCGACGGTTTCGATTAGCTTCTCACGGATTTTATCGTTCGCTGTGTAAAGGTCTGTAATTGTTTGATTATTCATAATTGTAAATTCTACGGTTATTTTCCCAGAGCGATGGCTTGCGGGCTGAAAATCAGGCGATGCCAGCGCAAATAGCTGTGGCGGCTGTCGCCTTCGTTTTTATATTCTTTGACGTAGCCGGTTTGCAGATAAAGCATTTTGTCTTCCGTCCATTCAAGATTGATTATCGGGTTAAACGAAACCAGCATATTTTCGTCAGGCAGTGTTCCGAGCGGCTGATTAATCGTCGTGTTAGCGTTTGTGTTTGCCGCTTGATTGGCGTTTGAATTTGTCGATAGCACATTTGAATTTATATTCGTGTTTATATTTGCGCTCTCCTCTCTGTGTTGCGCTTCTTCGTCATACGCTTTTGAAGAAATCAGCAGTTGATTGCGAAGCGGGATTGCGGCTTGCGTCGGCGCGTCGCCGATGGCGTCGTAGATTCTGACCTGCGTGTTAAAAGCGACGGCGACTTTTGCCGAATCGGGCGACCAGACGGGACGCACGGTCGTTAGATTATCGTCAAGGCGGCGCTCGCGTCCGGTTTTTTCAACCAGACGCAATCTGCCCGCAGGCAAAAAAATCTCGCCTTTCGCGTCGGCTTGCGCCTTCGTATAATTCCATTCCTGAAACGTTTCCGCCAGCGCCGCGAGACTTGAACCGTCGGGCGACCAGACAAAATAAAAATAAATCAAGCCTTCGTTTTGCGTAATTGCTTTGAGTTCGCCGCCTTCGGCATTGCAGGCGTAAAGCTGCTCGGTGCGAAAAGTAAAAACATTTTTCGCCGCTTCGTCAACTGTGGCAGTCGGTACTGGCGAAACAACCGCGTTTGCATCGGCATTTGTGGCGTTTGTGTTTGCATCAGCGTTTAATTCGGGACTTTCCGAACTGTTTGCGGCGTTTTCCAGTGTCTGTGCAGGCGTCGGAGAAGGTGTTACGGAAGTATTTGGCTGACCGCCGCCGATACGCACCATTGCGACAAATGCGACGTTTGCGGAGTCCGACGACCAGACAATTGTATCGGCAAAGTGAACCGCCATTGTGTCGGGCGTAATTTTTCGCAGTAATTTGCCGTCCGGCAAATACATATCCAGACGAAATTCCGAAGGCAAATCTTCGACTCGGTGATAGACGACCAAAACTCTTTTTCTATCGGGCGAAACGATGGTTTTGTCGAGAAGTTCCTGAGTGCGGTTTTGGTCGAAATCGTTTTGCACCGCCGCATTTCTTTCCTCGCTCTGCGCCGTTTTGTTTGGTGGAACAGTCGGCGCGGGAACGTCCGTTTCAAAACGAAAATTGAGTTTTATAGCCGGAACGTCGCGCAAAGTCGCGGGCGCAACCGTCGGCGACTGGAAAATTGTGCGCTGACAGCCCAATGCGGAAAATACAAACGCAATTAAAATCAATTTTGTAAAGTTTTTTTGAAACATAAAAATTCAACTACAAATTAAACAGGTGATAAGTAGAAGCAGATGTTATCAATTCTCGCCTATTACTTATCACCTGTTATCCGAATCAATCTGCGTTTATCTGCGGTTTCAAATTCTTTGCTTTCCGCTTTATTTCAACTCCGCGCCGAAATAGCTTTGATACAAGCGTTTTTGTTGTTTCGACGGATTGTCGAGCGCGACGATTTTGTAGTTTTGCGGCGCGCGTCCGCCAAGCGTAAATTGCATTTCGCGCAATTCGTCAAAGCGAAAAAAGGTCAGACGAATTTTATCGCCCGGTTTTTTCATTTCTAACTGCGTCGTAAAATCCTTGACCGAATCAGTTGGAGCAATACGAAGCCCGTTCATTGCTACGATTTGGTCGTTGGCGTTTAAGCCTTGCTCATAAGCCGGAGTTCCGGCTGGAATGTTGCTGACACTGAGGCGTTCGCCCTGCTGCGCGAGGTTTGCTCCCAAATATGCCTTTTCAGCCGCGTTGCCGCCAGTCGTCAACTGCAAACCGAAGCTGTTTAAAATCGAGTTGTAGTCAATCTCCTCGCGTCCGCGAACGTATTTTGCAAAAAAATCGCTCAGAGATTTTCCAGCCATCATTTCCGATATTTTCTGATAATCTTCGGGCGTGTAATTTCTGCCCTTTTTGTAAAAATCGGTGTAAAGATAACGCATCACGTCGTCGAGAGATTTCGCACCGTTTGAGTTTCTGCGGATTTCCAAATCGAGCAGAAAGTTGACGATTTCGCCTTTATCGTAATAGGAAATTTGGTTGTTGACAGCGTTTTCGTCCGGTCTGTAATACTTTATCCAGGCGTCGAAGCTGGCTTCTTCTAAACTGGTTTCAAATCTGCCGGGACGATTTTGCAAGGCTTGAAACGCCGCCGCTCTGCCTTCTAAAAAATCTTTGTCTGACATCAAACCGGCGCGCCGAACGAGAACGTTTTCGTAATAAGCCGTACCGCCTTCGGCAACCCAGAGAAGGCGCGTGTAATTTTCGTTGTTGTAATCAAACGGTCCGAGCGCGTCGGGGCGAATTCGCTTAACGTTCCAGGCGTGAAAAAATTCGTGCGCGGCGAGCGTTAGAAAATCCATGTAGCGCGTCGTAAAACCAAGACGGTTAAACTGTAATGCCGTTGAATTCAAATGTTCCAAACCGCCGCCGCCGCGTAAATTTACGATAAACAAATAATCTTTGTAGGGAAGTTCGCCGAACATTCTGCGCGATTCTTCGACGATTTTCTTTACGTCGCGCGCCGTTTTCGCCATATCGTAATTGCCTTCGCCCTCGAAAACCATTCGGTGCGGCTTGCCTTCGACATCAAAGGAAATCTCTTTGAAATTGCTGACTTCAAACGGCGAATCATACAAAATATCAAAATTTTCCGCGCGAAAAGTATTCGTTTGACCTTCAACGCGCGGCAAACCGGTCGCAATCTTCCAGTTGCCGTAAGGATTTACACGCAAAGTCGAAGGCGCGTTCAAAAACCCCTTCGGGTTCATTAGCAGCGCGGCGTTGTTGAAAAATGCGTGGTCGGAATTCAGCTCATTTGTGCGAACTGTCAGCTCGTTGGCGTAAACCCGGTAAGTTACTAAAATTTCGCGCGCGCCGCCGGTCGAAATCTGCCAGGTGTTTTTATTTGTTTTCTGCCACGCTAGATTTTTCCCGCTCGCGTCGCGCGCTGCAAAATCCTGCACATGCCGCGCGTATTCGCGTATCAAGTACGAGCCGGGCGTCCAAACCGGCATCTGAATTTCCGCCGTATCGGACGACGCCGGAGATTTCAGACGCATTTCGACTTCCAAAAGATGCGTCCACGGTTTCGACATCGAAACCGTATAACTGATTTCCGGCGCCGCGGAATTTGCCATCGCCGTCGGCGCCGCGTCTTTGCCAATCGTTTTCTTCGCTTGCGCGTCGGTTTTTTGATACATAAAAAAAATAAGTGTAAAAATCAAAACTGTGAGAACTTTTTTATTCGTCATAATTTGCATCGGTTTTTCAAGCTCCGTGAAAATGTAATTTTTCCATTCGTTATATTACAACGAATTAATAATTTGCTAAAATTCCGGTTATGGGTTTGCCGAAATTAAAAACGAAAACGAGCGTTGAAGATTATCTCGAACGTGAAAAAATTTCTCCCGTCAAGCACGAGTATGTCGGCGGCGAAGTTCATGCAATGGCGGGAGCAAGCGATAATCACGCGCGCGTTGTCGTCAATTTGACGACCGCTTTATCAATTCATCTGCGCGATTCATCGTGCGAGCCATTTAACGGCGACATCAAAGTTCGGGTATCGTCGAAGGTTTATTATTATCCCGATGTGTTGGTTTCGTGCGAAGAAAGTCCCGACAATTCATATTTTCGCAACGCCCCGATTTTAATAATCGAAGTTACATCGCCTTCGACCGAACGCATTGACCGGCGCGAAAAACTTTTGTTCTATCTTCAAATGCCCAGCCTTCAGGAATATGTCATTGTTGACCAGCACAAAATGAACGTCGAAGTTCATCGCTGCCGCTCGGACGGCAGTTGGATAACTTATTATTTCGATGAACCGAATGAATCGGTCGAATTTGCGTCTGTCGAACTGAGCTTGCCGATAACTGAAATTTACCGCCGCGTCCGCTTTTAGAAAACAATGCAGCTTGTAGAACAGGAAGAAAATGCGGGCGAAAAGTTTTTCACAAAGCCGCTTATCACGATTTTTATCACGATTTTCATAGACCTTGTCGGTTTCGGAATCGCCATTCCGGTTCTCCCCGATTACGCCAAAAACGAGTTCGGCGCTTCGCCCTTTGTTATCGGCTGGTTGATTGCGTCGTATTCGATAATGCAATTCATCTCGACGCCTTTTCTCGGACAGCTTTCCGACCGCTACGGACGCCGCCCGGTTTTGTTCGTCAGCCTTTTGGGAACAAGCACGGCGGCGCTGATTACAGGACTTTCGACGACGCTTCCCCTGCTTTTTTTCGGTAGAATCTTTGACGGCGCGACGGGCGGAAATATCTCGACTGCGCAGGCTTACATCGCTGACATTACGACAAAAGAAAACCGCGCCAAAGGAATGGGTTTAATCGGCGCGGCGTTTGGTTTGGGCTTTATCTTCGGACCGGCAATCGGCGGAATCTTGAGCAAATTCGGCTCGCATACACCGTTTTTCTTCGTCTCGGCTCTGGCTTTTTCCAATGCTATTCTGCTTTATTTTATCTTGCCCGAATCGCGCAAATCGGGTGAAAACGCGACAAATGAAAAGCGTGAAGGACGTTTTACGCAACTCGTCAAATCGTTAAAGAATTCACGTTTCGGTATCGTAACTTTACTTTATTTTCTTCTCGTCATCGGCTTTTCGATAATGACGACGGTTTTTGTGCAGTATACGTCTTTTCGTTTCGGCTACTCGCCCGAACAAAACGGCTATCTTTTCGCTTTTATCGGCATTTTGGCAATCATCCTGCAGGGTGGAGTTTTCGCACGGCTGGTCGAACGATTCGGTGAAACGCGGCTCGTTATCATCGGCTGCGTTTTGCTGGCGGGAAGTTTCTTTGCCGTGCCGTTTGTCGGACCCGCAACCGGCGGTTTGACTGCGCTGCTCATCGGAATCGCGTTTTTCTCAATCGGGAATTCAATTTCTTCGCCCGCGCTGACAAGCCTCGCATCGAAAGAAGCCGATGAAGAGGCGCAAGGCAAAACACTTGGAATTATGCAGTCGGCGGCAAGTCTGGCGCGCGCCATCGGTCCGGCGCTCTCGGCGTTTTTACTCTACAGCGCAACGGCGCCCGGAAATCTTTCCGATTACACACTTTACCGCACATTCTGGGCGGCGGCGGCGATTATGCTGTTGACGGTTTTAATTTCACTTTATTTTGCGAAAACCGGAACAAAGGAAGAATTAGTTTAGGTATAAAAATACTTCTTTCGATAACGTCGAAAAAGATGTAAGCTGAATTTCTCGGAAGGAAAAGTTATGCGGCGTATTTTAATTAAATTTGATTTTGTAATGGTTGCTTTGCTGATGTTTTGCGTTGGTTTTCTGGTAGATTCATATTTACGCAGACAAAATCCTGATGTAACAGATTGTTATTGTATGAGTTTCAAATGCCGCATCGTATTCGTTGCGGACAATCCAATGATTGTTTTGCAGCATCCCGTCGAAGTTCTTAAGGGTTTAACTTATTGGGAGTAATTCATTAAAGACGAAACTTATTTTTTTGCGTCAAGAACGGTTTCGAGCTTCCAATTAGCATCGGCAAACTCGTCTTTCGATTTAATCACGAGCCAATTCTTTTCCTGATTCCACATCTTGAGAAGTGTGAATTCACCTTTTAATTTTCTGCCGTAAACGGTAAAAACGAGTTTTCCTTTTTGCAATTGTTCTTCAGCGTTACCTGACGTTTCAAACTCACCTTTGTCCCAGATTCTAACTTCGCCCGCGCCATAAGTTCCTTCGGCAAGCGTGCCTTCAAAACCGATGTAGCCGACCGAATGGTCAGGCACGGCAACCGCCAATCTTTTTTCCTGCGGGTTCATTGAAACGCCTTTCGGCACAGCCCAGGATTTCAAAACACCACCGATTTCCAGACGCAAATCGAAATGCAGACGGGTCGCGTGATGTTCATGAATGACAAAGCGTTTTCGCATCGGTTTTTTTAATATAAAATACTTGCGGAAATAATCGAAATCAGCTTTTTCAATTTTATTTTCCGCAAAACAAATTATGACGTCCTGGCAAACAAAATTTTTCAATGTGGCTGTTCGCCTGCTGATTAGGCGGCAATCCTGGGGACGCGACGAACAAGCGCTTGCTCGGCGAGCGCGGCGATTTTTCGGCTCTCCGAAGCCTTTGCAATGGCTCTCTACACGCGGCTTGCGTTCAATTCCCGTGCGCGAAGAAGCGGTGCGCGGCGAATGGCTCGAATCAAAGCAGCCGGAAAACGACGGCATTATATTTTATATTCACGGCGGCGGTTTTGTTTCCTGCTCCTCGAAAACGCATCGTCCGATTACGGCAACGCTCGCCCGTCTGACCAGTTTTCGCGTTTTCAGTTTAGATTATCGACTCGCCCCGGAACATCGTTTTCCGGCTGCTTTGGATGATGTAGAAACGGCTTACAAATGGCTGCTCGAACAACGTTCCGCCGATAAAATAGCTCTGGCAGGTGATTCGGCGGGCGGCAATTTGCTTCTCGGTTTGCTATTGCGTCTGCGCGACGCGGGAATTTCGCTTCCTGCCTGCGCGGTCTGTTTTTCGGCTTGGACGGATTTGGAAGGAACGGGCGAATCGGTTCGCCAAAACGCAAATCGCTGTGCGATGTTTTACCCGGAAAACATTCCGCAATTTGCCGCCGCGTATCTCGGCGAGACGACACAGCCGAGCTTGTATTCTTCGCCCGTGCAAGCAAGTTTTGAAAATTTCCCGCCGATGCTCTTTCAAGTCGGCTCGACCGAAATACTTCTCGACGATTCATGCCGCATTCATCAAAAAATCCGGGAACACGGCGGCACTAGTCAATTGGAAATCTACGACAATGTGTTCCACTGCTGGCAAATGCTAAACAATTTCATTCCCGAAGCGCGGACTGCACTTGAACAAGCCGCCAAATTCGTCCGTCGCCATATTTCTCCAAATTAGTTTTCTATTGCAGGTAGAAAAGGATTTGAAAAGCAAATCGAATAAACTTTTCAAACAAACATTTTGCCCGGATTCAAAATGCCGTTCGGGTCAAAGACTTTTTTAATCGCTTTCATAATCTCAAGCGTCGGCGCGTCAATCGCCATATCGAGATATGCGGCTTTGACGTAGCCGATGCCGTGTTCGCCGGAGATTGAGCCGCCGAGTCCAATTGACAAAGCGAAAGTTTCTTTCACACATTGCCGCGCACGCGCAATCGAATCGGCGTTTTCTCTGTCGCACAAAAAATTGACGTGAATGTTGCCGTCGCCCGCATGTCCGAAATTGGCGACGAAAGTGTTGTGTTTGCGCCCGATTTCTTCGACCTTTGCAATGAGTTCGGGAACTTTTGAACGAGGGACAACAACATCTTCGTTGATTTTTAAGCTGCCGTATTTCATCAAAGACGGCGAAATGGCGCGGCGCACGTCCCAGAGTTTGTCTTCTTCTTCTTTTGTTTTTGAGCGGAGAATGTCGAAGCCGCCGTTTTCCTTTAAGATTTTTTCAATCAATCGTGAATCCATTTCAACCTGCTCTTTCGCGCCGTCAACCGCGACAATCAAAATCGCGTTTGCGTCTTTTGATAAACCGAACGCAAAATTCTGCTCGATTGCGCCGACGCAATTTTTATCAATCACTTCCATCGCCATCGGCAGCAAGCCTTCGGGCGTGAATTTCGTCAAGACTTTGCAGGCTTCTTCCATCGTTTTGAAAGAAGCGCGAACGGTTGAAGTTGCTTCGGGCATCGGCAGTAATTTCAAAGTAGCTTCGGTGATAATTCCCAAAAGTCCTTCCGAGCCGCACATCAAGCCGGTCAAATCGAAACCGACGACGTTTTTGACCGTTTTACCACCGGTTCTGATAATTTCGCCCGTTGCTGTAACGACTTCCAAACCGAGAACCGAATGTTTCGTTACGCCATATTTCGGCGTGCGCATTCCGCCCGCGTTTTCGGCGATGTTGCCCCCGATAAAAGAATCTTTGTAACTCGCCGGGTCGGGCGGAAAAAGCAAGCCGTATTTTTCGACCGCTTGCTGCAAGGCGTAAGTCGTCAGTCCCGGCTGGCAAATTACATACAAATCATCTGGATTTATCTCGATAATCTTGTTCATCCGGTCAGTTCCGACGACGATTCCGCCTTCGACCGGGACCGCGCCGCCTGTGTAGCCGACGCCGCCGCCGCGCGCCGTAACGGGAAAAAGATATTCGTTGGCGAGCTTCAAAATCTCGCACATTTGCGCCGTCGTTTCGGGAAACACGACGGCTTCGGGCGGAAATTTTTCCTTGACCGCGTCCGCGCCGTAAGGCTCGACTTTTTCCGGCTCAATTAATACATTTTCCGCGCCGACAATTTTCCGTAATCTTTCCAGAACTTCAGGCTTGGAAGCATTTGTCGTGGCGCGTGGCTTGGCGTTGAAATGAATTGATTGAAACATTTATTCAATATGAAGAGACCTAAAATAATTTCTAAAAAAGACAATAACAAAACCTAAACAACTTCCCAACAAAAACCACCAAACAAAAGTTGTTGGAAGAAATAAAAATCCGAAGCGGTTCGCAGTTAACGACATACTAATTATTTGATTCCGACAGATTAAAAAATCCAGTCGAACAATTTGAATCATCTGATGCAGCTTGATTGACAAAGATTCTTGTCGCATTTTGAGATGACAATTTCCGGTTGAGTCGGCATAATGACCGATGAAGCGAGCTAGGATTACACAGAGCCGGATTCCGGGAAACAAAACGTTAAATTCGACCATTGAATTTTAATTGTTCTCTATTCTTTTGAACGAATCCTGCAGAGTAAATTGTAATAACAAAAATGAAGCCGACTTCAACACACGCTTATTCTTTTTTGGAAAAATTATGATTCCGCCCCTTTCTTCTCTACTCGAAAGTCTGACCAAAACCCGCGTGCTTGTAATCGGCGACCTTATGCTCGACCATTACATCTGGGGCGACGTATATCGTATTTCCCCGGAAGCGCCGGTTCCGGTCATCCACGTAACGCGCGATACTTTTACTGCCGGCGGCGCGGCGAACGTCGCACTGAATCTAGCCGGCATTGGAGTTCAGACGTCGATTTTTGGACATTATACACCGGACGAAGCCGGGAAACGCCTTGCCCGATTACTTACGGACAGCGGAGTTGAGATACTGCAATCTCAGCAGTTTTCCGATGCCCCGACTATCACAAAAACGCGCGTCATTGTGCGCAATCAGCAGCTTTGCCGGATTGACCGCGAAGTTGCTTCTCAATCATACGGCATAAATATTAATTCCGGCATCGAGACGATGCTCGAAGAGGCTTTGTCCAATGTAGATGCGGTAATTCTTTCAGATTATGCAAAGGGTTTTGTTACACAGCCTCTGGTAGATTATTTGCTAAATGTGTCGCAACAACGTTCGGAACTTTTAATAGCCGTTGACCCAAAACCTTCGCGTCATCTTTCTTTTCGCGGTGCGGGACTTTTGACGCCGAATCGTTCCGAAGCGCTTGAATTGGCTGGACTTTCCGAACTGCGTATAGACGAGCCGTATCCGCTCGATGACGTTTGTCAGCGCATCTACGAAAACTTTCGTCCACGCCTGCTCGTAGTTACGCTCGGCGCTGAAGGTATGGCTATTTGCCGGGAAGGAAAAGTTGTAGAACACTTGCCGACCGAAGCGCGGGAAGTCTTCGATGTTTCCGGCGCAGGCGATACGGTCATTGCGATTCTAACGGCGGCGATAGCATCGGGAGCAACTCCGGCACAAGCGGCGCGGCTGGCAAATGCGGCTGCCGGATGTGTCGTCGCTCACATGGGAACGGCGCCGATTGCAATCGAAGAACTTAGAAGCAGACTTTTTTAGTTGATATAAATGATTTGTGATTTATCGCAGCTGAATTTGTAGGGTTGCTTATTGCTCGATTCCGGTGGAAATTCATCGAAAATCCACATGCGATTTGCCGGTAAAATTAAATTAACGAATCAAAGGCAAGTCGCGCCGCGCCGATTATTCCGGCATCTTCGCCTAGTGTGGCGATTGAAACTTGCGCCCGTTTAGCCGGTACATGATAAGCTCTCCGGCAAATCGTTTTCTGCACGTGCGGTAAAAACAAACTCCAGCCGGCGCTTGCTCCGCCGCCGATAATTATCGCTTCCGGGTTCAGCACATTGATTAAGCCAGCCAGCGCTACACCGAGATAAAAACCCATTTGCCGGAAGATTTCAATCGCAAGTTCGTCGCCCTCCTGCGTTCCGGCTTGGTAAATGTCAAAAGCAGTCAAATGCAAATGCTGTTTCAGACTGGAGTTTGGATATTGTGATTCTAAATCTTTTGCCAGACGGACAATTGCCGTTGCTGAGGAATACTGTTCGACACAACCGCGAGAGCCGCAACCGCATGGCACGCCGAACGGCTCGACGCAAATATGACCGATTTCTCCGGCTGTTCCGTCCATTCCGCGCAAAATTTTGCCACCGATAATAATGCCGCCGCCGACGCCCGTGCCGAGTGTAACAAAAATCGAGTTGGCAAATCCCTTTGAAGCGCCGAGCCAATTTTCGCCAAAGGCGGCTGCATTCGCGTCGTTTTCGAGAATTGATTTGATACCCAGTTCGTTTTCGAGAGCGGCAGCCATCTGAAAATCGTCCAAAGCGGGCAGATTCGGAGCTTTTAAAATCAAACCGCGTTCGGTACTGACCGTAGCCGGAACTGCCGCGCAAATCACTCGAACCCGGAAATCGGAGCAGTTTTTTTTACATTCGATTGCGCTTTCGACAATTGCCCGAACAATTTCGTCGGGGCGTTCGCCGCGCGGAGTTTCGCGTCTCGTGCGAAACAAAACCGCGCCGCTCGGTTCAACGGCAGCCATTCTTAAATTTGTTCCGCCCAAATCGACGGCTAAAACGATTTCTTTCATTTCCACAAAGCTATAAAAGCGGCGGCTAATCTATCGCGCCAGCTCGTCCAATTGTGTCCGGTTTCGCCTTCTTCATAAACGACGGGAAACCCTTTTCCCCGCAGCAAAACATTGACGCGCCGCGAATTTTCCGCGCCTTCGAGCGTTCCGGTGTCGAAGTAAAAACGAAACGGCGTTTTGTTTGCGTCGAGTTTTTCCAATTCCTTAATAACTCTCTGATTATCGACCCAAAACGAAGACGATTGCCCGCCGATGCGCGAGAAAACTTCGGGATATTTCAAGCCCGACCAAACGCTCGTAATTCCGCCGAGACTCGCGCCTAAAATCGCTCGCCCGTCGCGGTTTTTAATCGTTTTATATTTCGCGTCAATCGCCGGAACGACTTCGTTTGCCAGAAACCCGGCGTAATCGTCGCTCGCCCAATATTCCTTCATACGGTCTTTCGGGTCAATAAAAACCATTATAAAAGGTTTTACTTTTCCGGCTTTGACGAGATTTCGCTGAATGAAAACGGCGTCGGCGCGGTTTCGGTAGTCGGTTCCGTCCTGCAAATATAAAACCGGCAGCGATTGATTTTGCAAACCTTCGGGAACGTAAACTTTTACTTCGCGCTCGCCGTAAATTTTAGAATCGACTCGCTCGATACCGATGCCGTATTTGGTCATTCCTTCGGAATTGTCCCAATTCGTCGCTTTATATTCGGGCATCGTAAAAATGCTGTTTTCGCCGCCGACGCCATTGTCTAATTTGTTTGGATTCGCGGGGTCGAGAATCCATTTTCCGTCAACAATCAATTTGTATTCGGCGCGTGTCATTGCGGGAAAATCGAGCGCGACGGCTTTTAGATTTTCGTCGATGTTTTGCATAAAAATTCGGCTCGGCTGCCATCCGGTCATATCGCCCGCGATGCTGACTAGCTTTGCGTTTCCGCGATAAAAGAAAATCGCTTTGCCGTTTTCGATGAGCGGGCTTTGTTTGGCGTTTTTGATTTTTTCAATTGTTTCAGCAGGTAATTTTTCTTCTTTTCTCACTCCGCCGATTTTGTTTGTTGAGATAAAACTATCGCCGTCCGCTGTTATCACCGCGAGCAATCCGAGCGTTTCTGTTTCAGGCATTTTCGCCGTCATAACAAAATTACCGCCCGCGTCAACCGTTGCCGACGCGCGCTGTTCGCCGAGAATATAAGCTGTTGTCGCGTTCGGCGCGGCTGTTCCTTTGACGATAAAAGTTTCGCCCGCTTTCAGTTTCGCCAAGTCTTCGGGCGCGGGCGACGTGATATTAAATCCGGTCTGCCCGCCGATTTTGTTTTTGACGTAGCGATTGTAAACAACGTCCGGCGTGTCCGTGTTTCTACCCGTCTGCAAATTAACGGCAAGCCGAATAAACTGTGCCATCGACCACGCGAGCGGCGTTGCCGAACCTGTGCCTTCGCCGAATTTCAGTTCGGGAATGTATTGCTTGTCTATATTTTTCGGCACGTCCGCTTTGTCCCAAACTTGTTCGGGAATCATCAAGCCGTCGTTGGCGAATTTTTGCATTGCGTCAAGGCGTTCTCTGCCGTTTGTTCCACATTTACCATCAGATTTTTTAAGAAATTCGTAACATTTTGCTAATTCATATTGCCCGCGTTCGCCTGAAAGCAATGCCCAAAGTCTGCCTTTGCCCGTGTATTTTCCGTCCCAATTCCAGCGTCGCCCATCGTCCATTTCGCCGTAGCCGTCGTGGTTGTAGCGATAAAAACCTTCGCCGTTCGGCGTGTTAACTCGGATTTGCTCGTCAATGATTTTCACCGATTTTTGAATTAACGGATCGTCCGGCGATTTGATTCCGAGCCGCACGAGTTCGAGAAACCCCGCGTCAACGATTTCCGATTCGAGAAAAGTTCCCGCGCCGTTATTCAAAACGGTTTTCTCTTCAGCGTCCGGCGTTCCGTTTTCCGTCAGGCGCAGATAATAATTGCCGTCGCCGTATTTTCCGCGCGTCGTCGCCATCCAGCGTTCAATGTTTCGCGCCCAATCGTCCGCCGTCGCGAGATAGACCGTCGCGCTCGATTCGTCGCCGTTTTTTCGGGCGATTTCCGCCGCGCAAACAAGTCCCGCGATTTCCGCCGCAATCGTCGAAGGCGAATAACCGGACTTTTCTTCCCAACGCTCCTGCGTCGTTTTCGGTCCGGTTTTGACGATAAAATCGGCGGCTTTTTTAACGTGGTTTTCGTAAGTTTGTTTGTCGAATCTCTTTAATTGATAAGCCAGAATCAACGGATAAGCGACTTCATCAAGCTGAAGCGAATTCCACGAAGGTCTGCCGTCGAGCCAAGAATTTTGCGGAAAGCTGCCGTCCGGTTTCTGCTGAATCTCGAACAAAAAATCGAGAGCGCGATTCGCCGCCGCCGCGTCGCCCAAAGCCATATACGCCGTTACGACCTGATACAAATCCCGCGACCAAACGAGATGATAACCGCCGCCGACATCTTCATTGGCGTTCGCGCCGCCACCCCACGGAATCGTCAAACTTGCGACATTCGCGCCGCGCACGGTTTTATCTTCGCTGGCTTTCAAAACCATCGCCGCCATATTAAATTGCGCTTGATATTTCGGCTCGACGACGGGAAGCGTTTTAACATAATCGCTCCAACCTCGCGTATATTGAGCGAGCGTTTTGTCGAAACCTTTTGCTAATGAATCTTTGGCGGTTTGCAGAGCTTCATCGGGCGTTTTCCCAAAACTTAAAGCAAAATCAACCTCCTTTCCGCGCTCGAAATTTACCTTGGCAATTTGAACGACATTTCCGTTTTCCGCGCGGGCGCATGGCGTAACGATTTTGCCGCTCGATTTTAATTGTTCCAAACTGTCGCTCGTTTGATAAAATCCGTTTGTAATTTCGCTCAAAGGCACGGACGCAATCAAAGCGGACGATATATTTTTATCCTGCGAAAGCAACGCTTCGCCCTGATTCCAAGCCGTGTCGCGCATTCCGGTATTTGCCAGCGACGGGTCGTAATAAACGTAAAGTTGAAGCTCTTTATCTAATGGAAAAAAGCGAACTCTCAGCATTACCGTATTGCTTTTCGGGTCAGTAATATAGGATTTCAGAATCATCCATTTGGCATCTTTAGACGAATTAGCCTGGTTAAAATAGAGAACGTCAACTTGGCTGCCGGATTTTGAAAAACTAAATTCCGCCATCCGTTCCTGTAATTCTCGTCTTAAAAATGAGGGCATCTTTGATAAGTCGCCGTTTGCTATGATTCTTTTCTGTGCATCATTCATCTCCGTTTCAACTTTTTTCGTCTTCGGATTAACTACGACAAACTGCAAAAGATGAACATTCGCCGTCGTCACGTCTGGATAATAAACTTCCGTCATCGCCCCTTGAGCGAGCGTGAACCAGACTTTCGATTCAAGGCTCGCCGACGTTCCGATTGCCTGTTTTCCGGCTGTCGCCCAATGCGCGTCTTTGCCCGGCGCGCCGGGCGCGAGCGTTTGCGCGTGGCTCAAACAAGTAAAAAGTAAAAAGGCAAAAGGCAAAAATAGAAATTTCTTTTTCATAAAAGCAAACCACCCTTATAAAGTTAAAACGTCACGTAGCGACAACTCTGAATTTAGCCGTGTCTTTCAAGGCACGGCGCAAATCGAACGCGCTCGCGTCGCGTCGGCGACGGTTGAGTATTACATAAAAATAAATTTATTCGTCGCTGACGCGACGCAAAATCTTAAACTTCAATTAACCGTGCGTTGAAACACAAGGCTAAATTCAAACTATCGCTACGCGATTCTTTAAATTGCTAATTCTTTCTTCTAAAAATCCGGTAACCGTAAGCGTCGAGCGTCAAAGCCGGAAGCGCGACGTTTGTTTTCGGTTTGGCTTTTGCTTTATCGTCGTCCGGCGGTAAAGGCGCGGCAATGTCCGGTGTGATTTCTTCAAAGTTTCCGCTTGTTTCGATTGAGCCGAAAAACGGCGCGTTGCTCATATTTATCGCCACGAGAATTTCTTCCGCGCCGCTTTTGCGGCTGAATGTCAAAACTTTTGATTCGTCGGAATTTTTCAGCCAAGTTAAATCGCCGCGCCGCAGAGCAACCGAATTTTTCCGCAAATCAATCATCGCTTTATAAAACTTTGGAAATTCGGGACGGCGTTCGGCGAATTGCCAGAAAATCGGCAGTTTTTCAAACAGCGCGGGCGCGCCCGATTCGGTCGTGTCGCCGTTTTCCATTCCGTTGTAAACGAGCGGAACGCCGTCAAGCATAAACGCCAACGCTTGCGCGGCTAACGCGCCTTTTTCGCCGAAACGGGCAATCGCGCGGCGCTCGTCGTGATTGTCTGAAAAGCGCATATGCAGAGTGTTACGCGGAAATTTCGCTTTATCTTCTTCCCAAACTTTACGAATACCCGAAGCCGGTTTTGCGCCTTGCAAAACTTCGGTCAAAGCTGAATGTAATGACCACGAATAATCCAAATCGAACGCTTTTACAAGCAAATCCGGCGAATTCCATTCGGCGAGCATCACGATATTCGGCTTTATTTTTTCCAATTCCGTCCGCGCATTTTCCCAGAAATCGGTCGGCACAAATCCGGCGACATCACAGCGAAAACCGTCCAAATCATAATCACGAATCCAACTTTTAAGCATTTCGGTCATATATTTTCGCAATTCGGGATTGTCGTAATTTAAATCCGCAACGTCAGCCCAGTCGGGAACGGGCGGAATAATTTTTCCGCTTTTATCGTGCGTGTAAAACGCCGGATTTTTCATCATCACCGAATCCCAAGCCGTGTGGTTGGCGACAATATCAATGATAACTTTCATCCCGCGTGTATGCGCTTCAGTGACGAGTTTCTGCAAATCCGCTTTCGTTCCGTAATCAGGATTTATCTGATAATAATCTTTGGCGGCGTAAGGCGAACCAACCGTGCCTTTCGCTTTTTCCCTGCCAATCGGATGAAGCGGCATCAGCCACAAAACGGTTACGCCGAGATTTTGCAGCCTTTCCAAATCCTTTGTAATCGAATTAAAATCGCCTTTCTGCGAGTATTGTCTCTCGAAAATTTCGTAAATCACAGCATCTTTTACCCAATCCTGCGACGCTCGCGCATTTTCCTTTGAAAAATCACGCGCCGCCGGTTGCTGCGCGAAAGCGGCAAATGAAATACTCGCCGTCAAAAGCGATGTAAAAACGCTATTTAATAAAAACTTTTGTAGATATTTTTTCATAATATTTACTTGACCAATCCGCCGCTCGGCACGGGTTGTGCGCTTCCTTGAACAGTAAATTTTTCTTCTTCGTCGGCGGGAATCGGAATGGTTTCATTGCTCGAAACGTCTTTTACCAGAAAAAGCGTCAAAATTGCCGCCAGCAGCATAAAACAGCCGCCCGCAAGCACCATATAAATCGAACTGTTCGGATTGTCCGTGCCGAACAGCGTGCGAATAATCGGACCGAATGTTAAGGCTTGGACGATTTCTGGTATGACGATAAAAAAGTTGAAAACGCCCATATAAACGCCCATTCTGGCGGCGGGCAGCGAACCGGACAAAATTGCATACGGCATCGAGAGAATCGAAGCCCAGGCGATGCCGATTAAGCACATCGAGCCGATAAGAAAGTTCGGGTTCGAGATAAAATAAACCGACAGCAACCCGATTGCGCCGCAGGTCAGACAAAGCGCGTGCGTGGCTTTGCGTCCGATGTTTTTGGCAAGGACGGGAATTAAAAAGGCAATCGCAAAACAAACGATGTTCATATAAGCGAAAGTCGAGCCGCCGAATTCCTGCCCGCGCGTGTAGGCTTCCGATTTTGCGTCAACCGCGCCGAAAACGTGGCGGGCGACAGCCGGAACGTAGAAAAGCCACATACAAAACAAACCGAGCCACGTGCAGATTTGAACCGGCGCAAGTTGGAGCATCGTTTTCGGCAAATCGCGCAGAGCTTCAAAGATTTCTGCGACTACTTCTCGAATAACCCCGATAAATCCGCCGCTCGCCCGATTTTTCGCCTGAAATTCTTCCAAATTTTCGGGCGGATATTCCGTCGTCGTAAAAACCGTGTAGAGAACCGCGAGCAGAAAGGCGACCGCGCCGAGTTGGAAAGCGTATTTGATAGTTAAAGGAATACCGCTTTCCGTTTCCCCCGCAACACCGAAATTGCGGAAAACGAGCGGCAGCCAGCCTGCCAGACTCGCGCCCAAACCGATGAAAAACGACTGCGTTACAAAACCCGTCGTGCGCTGTTCGTCGTTAAGTTTGTCGGCAACAAACGCTCTGAACGGCTCCATCGTAATATTTATCGAAGCGTCCAAAACCCACAAAAGCCCCGCCGCCATCCAAAGCGTTCCCGATGTCGGCATTATAAACAAAGCCAAACTCGACAAAATCGCACCCATGAGAAAATACGGTCGCCGCCTGCCGAAACGATTCCACGTCCGGTCGCTCATCGCGCCGATAATCGGCTGGATAATTAAACCCGTCAGCGGCGCGGCAAGCCACAAAAGCGGCAGCTCGTCCGGTTTCGCGCCGAGTTTCTCGTAAATCCCGCTCATATTCCCAAGCTGCAAACCCCAACCGAATTGAATGCCGAGAAACCCGAAACTCATATTAAAAATCTGCCAAAAACTTAAACGCGGTTTGTTTTGCATAGATTTTTGAGAAGGCAGAAATCAGAAGTCAGAAACCAGAAGTTAAAATACGTCGTCTTCCGTCTTCTGAATTTTGTCTTCCATATTCTGTCTTCTGTCTCCTGTCTTCTTTTTATTTCACCGTAAAAATTGCCGCGTAACGCGCCGGAAGCTCGAGGCGCATTTTACCGTTTTGCACAGTTATATCTTTTGCTTTGCCCAAACGGTCGATCATCGTCGCGCCGTTCGGAATTATCTTTAAATCCGCGACGCCAAACTCAATCATCGTGGGTTTTGTATCGTTATTAAAAGCGACGATAACCGCTTGTTTGTCCGTTAATCGTGAATAAACGGCTTGCTGTTCGCCGTCGTATAAATCGAGCGAACGTCCGCGACGCAGAGGTTCAAGTTCAAGTCGCAATTTGCCGAGCGCTGCCAGATGATTCCAAACGTCGTTTTCCTCCGACGTTCTTCCCGAAGCCGTAAAAGCATTTCTTTTATCGTTCGGAAAACCGCCCGGAAAATCGCGCCGGTTATCGGGGTCGCCGCCGCCCGGCATTGCTAATTCGTCACCGTAATACAGCAGAGGCGTTCCGCGGACGGTCATCAAAAACGTCTGCGCCATTTTTAAACCTTCAACAGTCGCGCCTTTTTCGTTCATAAAACGAGGCATGTCGTGAACGCCCAAAAATGTCACCAGAGCTTCAGGTCGCGGGTAAAGCCAATCGTGTGCGAGCATTTGCGAAACGCCGCGAATCAAACTGCCTTGCGCGAAGGCATTGCGAATTTGATAAAAAAGCGGAAAATCATAAAGCGTGTCAATACGCGTGTCAACGCCGTCTGTTCCGCGCCGTCCGCCTTGAAAATACGCGAGAAGCGCCGGGTCGCTGTCGTAAAGCTCGCCCAATACATTTACCTTCGGATATTCGCGCTTTAAAGCGGTCATCCATTTTTGCCAAAAGGAGCGCGGAACGTGCGGCAGTGTGTCCATTCTGATAGCATCAATTCCGGTGTTCGCCAGCCACCAAAGCGTGTTTTGAATCAGATATTTTTCAACTTCTGGGTCGTTTTGATTAAGGTCGGGCAGAAGGTCTATAAACCAGCCGTCAATGTTTCGCGCCTGCGTTTGAGCGCTCGCCCGCGGATTCATCGCCGTCCATTTTTGCCAATTGTTATTCAGATGATTTTCCGGCGTGCCGTTCAGCCACGTCGAAGTCGGCGGGTCGTTTGCCCAGACGTGATACGGCGAAGTGTGATTGACAACTTGGTCTTGAATGACGACTAGCCCGAGCGCGTGAGCTTTTTTGACAAACTCGCGCAATTTCGCCATATCGCCTAAATGTTCTTCGACGCCGTAAAAGTCAGTCGCGCCGTAACCGTGATAACCCGTCGTCGTCTCTTTCGCACCGCCTTCGGCGTTCGGATACATTTCCTTGTAATCGGGCTTATCGTTGTTGTCATAAATGGGCGTCGTCCAAATCGCCGTCGCGCCCAGTGATTTGATATAAGACAATTTATCAATCACGCCTTGAAGGTCGCCGCCGTGATAAAATCTGCCCTTCGCGCGGTCGTAAAGTCCGAGAGATTTTGTCGGATTATTATTTGTCTGGTCACCATCGGCAAAACGGTCGGGCATCAGAAAATAAATCACGTCGTTAGTGTTGAAACCCTGATAATTTCCTAGTCTGACAACGGGCGTAAAAATTCCGAAAGGAGCATTCACCGTGCCTTTTGCAGTCGTAATTTTAATCGGATAATTTCCAACCCGCGCGTTCTCGCTAATCGTTACGTCAACAAACAAGTAATTTCCATTGGCACTTGTTTTGGAATTTGAAACTTTTATCTCGTTATTAACAGCTTCGACTTTCGCGCCGCTCAGATTTTTACCGCGAACAAGCACGCGCACCGGATTTATCGTACTTTCCGCCCACCAATTCGGCGGCTCGATTTTTTCAACCGTCGGTGTTTGTGCCGAAACAGCAAGCAGTGAACAGAAAACGGCAAGCAGTAAAAAAACGATTAAACGCAATTTGTTTTTCATAACTTTTATCATCCCCCAAGACACAAAGAACACGGAGAAATCATTCAATTGTTCGTGTCCTTTCGTATTCGGTTGTGGCTAAACTCTTCCGTAAATTTCCGTCAGTCCGCGAAGACGGTCTGCAATCGCTTCCGAAAAATCACCTTCCTTGCATTGCCAATACCAATTACCGGAACTCGATGCAGGCAGATTCATTCTCGCTTCATTTCCTAAACCCAACAAATCCTGCATCGGCACAATCGCTGTATCTGCTACCGATTCCCAGACAGCGCGGATAAAATCCCATTGAATCTCGCGCCCGTCGGATTTCAAATAATCCAAACAAAATTCGCGCTCGCGCTTTATTTGCTCGGCGTTGCGCGTCGAGCCTGCACCTGCTTGCGAATGAAACCAGCCGACAGTCGTGTCGTTGTCGTGCGTTCCGGTATAGGCAACACAGTTTTTGATGTAATTGTGCGGCAAATCGTGATTGTCAGCGTCTCCGCCAAAGGCAAACTGCAAAATCCGCATTCCGGGAAACCCGAACGAATCGCGTAATTCTTCCACGTTCGGCGTAATCACGCCCAAATCTTCAGCCCAAAAAGGCAAATCGCCAATCGCATTTTTCAGCGCGTCGAACAACTCTTTTCCCGGCACATTCACCCAGCGCCCATTTTGTGCCGTTCTGTCTCTGCCCGGCACTTCCCAGCTTGCCGCGAAACCGCGAAAATGGTCAACGCGCACGATGTCGACCGTTCTTAAAGCGGCTTTAACCCTATCAATCCACCAGCGAAAACCGTCTTGCTGCATCTGTTCCCAATTGTAAATCGGGTTTCCCCAGAGCTGTCCGGTTTTTGAAAAATAATCCGGCGGAACTCCGGCGACGACTTTTGGAAAACCGTCTTCATCGAGTTTAAACTGCGACGGATTGCACCAAACGTCAGCCGAATCGAGCGCGACAAAAATCGGCACGTCGCCGACGATTTTTATGTTTTTCGAGCGGCAATAATTTTTTAGTTCGTTCCACTGTCGGAAGAAAAGCCATTGCTGAAATTTCTGCGCCGAGATGTCTTCGCGCAGATTTTCTTTCGCGTAATGCAGAGCCGTTTCGTCGCGCAGTTTCAGCGGCACGTCCCATTCGAGCCAGAGTTTTTGGTCTTGCGATTTTTTGACGGCGCGAAAAAGCGCGTAATCGTCGAGCCACGCGGCTTCAGCCTGGCAGAATGTTTCAAACTTTCCGCGTAAATCAACGCTTGTCGTTTGTCGAAATTTTTCAAATGCTAATGCAAGAATCCAATTCTTCCAATCGTAAAGTTTGCCGAAATCAACTCGTTCGCCCGGAAAATCCGGCTTTTGATTGATTTCATCTGCAATCAAAAAACCGTCTTCGACTAATAATTCGGGCGAAATCAAATTCGCATTGCCCGCAAACGCCGAGAAACATTGATAAGGCGAATCGCCGTAGCCGGTCGGACCTAAGGGTAAAACCTGCCAGTAAGTTTGTTTGGCTTTAGCTAAAAAGTCTATAAATTTATACGCTTCATCGCCCAAATCGCCGATGCCGAATTTGCCCGGCAGAGATGTCGGATGAAGCAGAACGCCGCTTGCTCTCGGAAAATTCATAAATAAATACTCGTATAAAACCGCTCGTTTATTGACGGGCTTGCCCGTAAATTTAGAAAAATGAAATCCGCAATCTAAGGTTTCGGGTTTTCCAGCTTTTCGGGCAAATTCGCATTTTGGTCGCCGGAATTTGCCGCGCCCGTGCCGCGATTAAATTCCTTTTCGAGACGTTTGAATTCGGCTAACGATTGGTCGGCTTTTTCTTTTTGTTTCAGGCGCGAATAAACCAGAAAAAGCTGGTAGCGCGTGCTTGGGTCGTTCTTATTGATTGTCACCCCGCGTTCGAGAATCGGCAAAGCCTCTGCGTATCTGTGTTTGCTGACCAGAAGCCGTCCCAAATCGTAATGCGCGGAAAAGTTTTTCGGGTCGAGCTGCAAAGTTCGGCGCAAAATCTGCTCGGCTTTTACAACCTCGCCGCGCTGAAAGGCGATAAAACCCAAGCTCGACAAAACATCGGCATTGTTCGGCGAGATTTTGTCGGCTTTTTCAAACGCCGCGATTGCTTTGTCGTATAAACCTTGATTTCTGGCGACGTAGCCTTCCAGATAATTAAAATTAAAATCGTTCGGATATTTTTTGAGCATCCGCTCGAAAATCCCGCCGGCTTGCGCGTAACGCTGAACGCGAAAATATGCCACGCCGAGACGCAATTGGTAAAGCGGATTTTCCGCGTTTTGAGCGACGGCTTTTTCGTAAAACGGCAAAGCTCCGGCGTATTTTTTCTGCTTTCTAAGCTCCTCGCCGATAAGAAAATTGACTTCCGCGTATTCGGGTTTCAGCTCCAGCGCTTTGAGCCAAAAACGAAATGCATTTTCCGCGTCGTTTTTTGCCGAAGCAATCAAACCGAGACGATAAAACGCTTCGGGCGCGTTCGGGTTGATGGCGACGACCTGCAGTAAGGCGGCGCGCGCGGCATCGAGTTTGTCGGCGTTGTAATAGGCGATGCCCAAATTATAAAGAACTTCGACGGTATTCGGACGCGCCGCGTTGACTTTTTCAAACAGTCCGGCGGCGCGTTCATATTCTCCGGCTTGCGCCAGCGTCAAACCGAGCGTGAACGAAACGCGCGCGTCCGCGCCGCCGAGCATTTCGATATAATCAATTGTTTTACCGAGTTCAATTGGCTTTTTTTCTAAAGCGTAAATTTTCGCCAGCGCGAAAAGCGATGCTAAATCTTTGCTGTTCGGCGTTTTATTCGCCGCCGTAATGCCGTTTGATTTTTCCAGCAGCGGCAGAGCCTTTTTCGATTCGCCGCGAGCGGCGTAAATCATCGCCAGATTATTCGTCGCCGTTTCAAATTTCGGGTTTATCCGCAATGCCGCCAGATATTCCTTTTCGGCGGCATCGAGTTGATTCGTTTCGCTATAGACAATGCCAAGCAAAGTTCTGGCGTTAAAATCGCGCGGCGACTTTTGCAGAATTTGTTTCAGTTGCGTTTCGGCTTCATTAAATTGTTTGTTTTTGAGTAATTTAACAATTTCCGAAAGTTGAATCTGGACGGAAACAGGCGAGGACGGACGATTTCGAGACTGCGAAAAAATTGTGCCGCTCGCCGCCAAAATTAGGACGACGGCGCAAACAATCAAATTTTGCAGTTTCAAATTCATCATTTATTTGACAGAGAAAATGCGTCAGCAAATTTATTTTCATCGCCCGGCGTTACCGATATTGTTTTATAAACTATCGAATCTTGACCAATCGAGCCGCTTTTGGTCAAATTTCCCGATGTAAAAGCTATGCGCTGGCGAAAACCCTTTTCAGTTTTTTCATCACGCCACCAGAGCCGTTCTTGTTTTTTATTATCGGTAAAACCGATTGTATAACGGTCGTCAAAACGCTCGCCGCTCAGAGCGACACCGACACCGCCGTTAGCAGGCAGTCGCAGGTTTTCTGTCGTCTGCTGAAGCGCGTATTTCAGAACGACTTCTTTGACTGCTCTGCCCTCGGCAAATACGATTTGCAATTCGCCTTGTGGCAGATTTTTGTAGAGAACGCGGATGTCTTTGCCGTCTTTTCCTTCCTTGCGCTGCGCGTCGGGTTTTTCCTGCCCGGCTTTGCGGTCGGCGTTGACGAAAACCGTTCGGAGTGCTGTCGGCACGTCCATTCCGATTTTCACGCCGAGAATCTCCGTGTCGTGTTCCTTGCCGCCGATGCTGTTTGATACGGATTCGTTCTTTTTCGATTTTTCGTCCTTGTTTTTATGGTCCTTCTTGTCGCCCGTTTTCTTTTCGTCTCTGGCTTTATCAGCTGTGTTATCTTGCGCTTTGATAGAAAAAACCGCGCCGAAACAAAACATCAAAAGCATTAAAATAGCTGCATTTTTCATCTCGAATCTCCCTTGAAAATACTTAGCGCGGCGCGATGCTCGAACCGCGATGATTTTCGTGAATCTTTTTGATAATCGCTTGTTCGGTATCGGCTTCTTCTTTTCTGCCGAGTTTGCGAAAAACCTGCAAAAGTTGGTAATGCGGCTCCGGGTTATTCGGCAGCAATTCGACCGCCTTTTGCAAATGCGCCAACGCTTCGTTCGGCTTGTTTTGCTGCAGCAAAATTTTCCCCAAAGCAACCCGCGCTTCGTATAAATTAGGATTTATGCCGACAGCCTTTTGCAAATTTTTAAAACCTTCCAAAGAATTCGCGCCTTCGCTTTTTACAAGCAAAACACCAAGTCCTAAATAACCGTCGGCGATATTCGGCGCAATTTTTATCAATTCCCGATAAGCCTTTAAAGCGTTTGCCGTATCGCCGCTGCGTTCGAGCGCGGTGGCGAGAAAAAAATTCGCTTTTATATTCTGCGGCTGCTGTCTGAGAGCAGCGCGAAAAGCGGCAACGGCATTTATCAAATCTCCGTTTCCGAAAAAGGCGCGCCCGAGCGAAAAATTCGCGTCGAAATTGGTCGGCGCGATGCCGACAGCCTTTTTTAACTTAACAATTGCCGCTTCATTATCGCCCGTGACGGCTGAGATTATTGCGGACAAAACCAATCCGTCGGCGAGATAAGCCTTGTTTTTCTGTTTTTCAAAAATCGCATTTGCCGCCCCAGTTAAACTTGCAGCTTCAGCATAACGCTTCAAATTAAAAGCGCAAACGGCTTTGCCGTATAAACTCAAACCGTCTTTAGGAAATTTAATTAAAATCTTGTCGAAAACAATTTCGGCTTGTTCAAATTTGCCCGCGCTTATTAAGGCGAAACCAACGTTACGCGCGGCTGAAAGATTTTCCGGCGTGGCGTTTGCTTGAAATTTTTTGATTGTTTCGGCAACAACGGGAGACGAATTGCCGGAAGAAACTTGTGCAAATACGCTGCCCTGACAAAAAATTACGAGGGCTAAAAAACTCGAAACATATTTGCCGTTAAATCTCATCGTGGCAGTTTTAGGTTGTTAAGATAAAAGATTGAGTGACGAACACATCAAAGATGTCCGTCACTCAATCGAAGTTTGCCGCGTTTGAAATTTTAGAAAATCAATTTCAAAGCGAATTCGAGTTGTCGTCGGCGCTGTTCCGAAAAATCCTTACCGAAGTTTGAATCGTTGATATCGGAAATCGGAGCCGAGCGATTGACGTTGTTCAAAACATTAAAGGCTGAAATGCGAATCTGAACATTAAAGGCTTCACTAATGAATCGCACCGGAAAGTTTTTGAACAAGGAAGCATCCCAGAAATACTGCGGATTGCCTCGGAACGTATTACGTCCCTGATTGCCGATGACCGCCGAGTTCGCTAAATTCGGGAAAATCTTCGTGGTCGGTGCGCGGAAAGCTGCTCGATTCAGTTGTATTCCCTGTGCGCGTTGTGAAGCCGTCGGTGTTGGGTCGCCGATAACATCGGCGCGTCCGCCGCCGGAGGATACGCTGAAAACAGGTCCGCTCTGCAGCGTAACAATGTTATTGAGTTGGAAGCCGCCGATAAAGAAATCCAGAGCCTTCGGAATACTGCTCAAGAATCTGCGGTTTCGTCCAAACGGCAAATCATAAACGCTGGCGAACGTAAATCGATGCTTGATGTCCAAATCTGAAAGTCCGCGATCAACATTTAAATCAAACGGATTTTCCGGACCGCAAGTCGAAGGACCTGTTCCGCCGATACAAAAACCGCCGGGCGTATTATCAATCGCTTTGGCAAATGTATATGCGCTGAGAATTGATAAACCGTCGGAAAACCGTTTTTCGACTTTGGTTTGAAGCGAATTGTATTGCGCTCTGCCTGTGTATTCGGTAGCAATAACCGTGTCAATATTCGTAATTTGTCTTGAACCCGGACCGCCGTTATTCTGAGCGGCGCCTATATTGCGAACTATCAGCAGGTTACGCGAACGCGAGCCGACATATGCAATTTCAGCCAGCCAGTTTCGCGCAAACTCATACTGTAAAGTCGTGTTGTATTGCTGGACATACGCATCTTTGTGGTTAGGGTCATTGTAAATGATATTACCGCCCGTCGGTGCTATAAAGCTCGAACCCGGAACAGCCGAACTCGCACTTGCTTCGGGAATACCGCGTTCAAACGGATTTCTGCCGAACGGGTAATTCGACGGGCATCCGCCGGGATTGGTAATCGGAGTGCAGCTGAAATTTGCCGCGCCCGTGCCGGGATTGGTGGTGAGCGGCTGAACACCGCTGACATCGGTAGTAAAGACTACGCCGTAGCCGCCTCGAAAAACGAGTTTTTTGTTCGGCAGGAAACCGCTGTATGCAAAACCGATGCGCGGTCCGAAGTTATTCAAATCGTTTTTGGCAAGGTCGCGTCCGCCCGGCGCATTTTTTCCGGCAACATTTATTCTGCCCGTCGCCGGGTCGAAATTTGCCTGGCGATCAAAACGCTCTGTCGGTGCAGTGAAAACGTCGTAACGAACGCCGAGATTAAGCGTTAAATCATTATTAACCTTCCAATCATCCTGGACAAAGAAGGCGAGTTCCGAATTTTGAATCGTGTATGGTCCGCCCGGCGTTCCGCGCGTGACGAAACCGGGTTGATAACCGAGCAGGAAATTGGCTACCGCCGAGCCGGTGTCGTTAGCTCCGATACCATTATAATTACCTGAGGCGAAACCGCCTGCCGAAGTTCCGTATTGATAGTTGCCCTTTGTGCCGCCGTTGCGACCGCCGTCGAAGTTTGAGTTGCGGCGATTTCGCAAATCAGTCCCGAATTTGAAAATTTGACTGCCGTGAACAACCGTAACGGCATCGGCAAAGTTATAATTGTCGGATTGAAAGAAAAACGCTCCGCCATCGCCGACAAACTCCTGATTGGAATTCGGTTCGACTATACCAAGCAGAATAATGCCTTCATTATTGTTGCTGGTATTGATATTGGCTGCGCCTAAATTGGCTGAAATATTCGGGTTAAAGCCGAGTGAACCGTTTACGCCCGGATTGTTGATACCGATTTCAACGTGTGTCCAGCCGGCGCGCGCATCGTTGATAATAGTCGGCGAGAAAGTGTGCGTGTCGCCCAGAGTAATACCGCGCGAATTTCCGAATTCATCGCCCGCGCCGAAGCCGGAAGGTAAATCGTTACTGCTCGGCGAAGTTCCGGGATTAAAGTTGTTGCTGCGAATACGGGAATTATTAGACTTGCTGTAACGCCCGAATATTGAATTGTTACCCGTGATCTTATGGTCAATTTTAACGTCGTAGCTGTCCACATTAGAACGTTCCGACCGATTGCGTCGAAAGTTATTGGTCAATCCCGCTTCAGTGGGCAGCGGATACGCATTTAATAAATTTGAACCAAACTGCGAAAACGCTCCGCACGAAGGACAGTTTGCCAGATTATTGCCCGGAATCGGCGTTCCGTTTGGAGCAAAAATAGTTCCTTTCGGAGCTAGAACCGTTCCGCCGCCGGCAAGATTAAATGTTTGACACCGATTAGCCGGGTCATTTGCAGGATTTGTACAACCGCCGGGGTTTGGTAAAACAGTTAATAATTCACCGAAATCACCGCGTCTCTGTCGGAGAGTCGGAACGGTTACAAACTGAAATTCACCGCCGCCGAAAGCCGGAGTCGCATTGCGCTGTCCGGCAACCGAAACAAAGAAGAACGAGCGGTTTCGTCCGTCATAAAAGAACGGTCCGCCTTCGCCAAAATGCGGAAGAAAAATCGGTCCGCCGACTGTGCCGCCGTAATTGTGCGTAACGTAGTTGGGAGGCGTGCGCCGAATGTCCTGCGCGTTCGGCGGCGAGTTAAATTTATCAAATTGAGCCGCTGCCGCGCTTAGAAAACGTCCTTGATAATTTTCAAAAGCCGTGCCGTGAACTTGATTTCCGCCCGACTTGAATGTCGTCGAAATTATTGCTCCGCCGCCGCGTCCTGATTCGGCAGGCGGCACGCTGGTTTCGATTTTGAATTCGGCAATCGCGTCAGGGTTCGGATAAATTGCGATTTGCCCGAATTGCGATTCGTTATTGTCAACGCCGTCGAGCGAGAAATTGTTTTGCGTTACGCGTGCGCCGTTTTATGAGATAACCGAACCGCCGGATTCGCGGAAGCGAGTTGATTCGGTCGAACTTCCCGGTCCGCCGTTTGCGAAGTTGCCGCCGCCGAGAACGCCGACCGATGTTCCAGAGGGACGGGTAACGCCGGGCGAAAGAGCGGCAAGAAGCGTAAAGTTGCGCTGCGGAATCGGTAAATCGGTTACCTCACGACCGGAAATAACATCGCCGCGCACGCTCGTTTCACTTTCGACAACCGGCGCACCTTCCGCCGTGACGTTGACAATGTTGCTGCCTGCGCCGCTAACCTCCGTAAATTTCGTGTCAACCGGAACACGCGCGTTGGTTTCGACCGTTACGGTGGAAAACAGTAAAGTCTTAAAACCGCCCGCTTCGACCTGCACCGAGTAAACGCCCGGCTCAAGATTTGTTACGGCAAAGTCGCCGTTATCACCGACCGTGACATCGCGTGTTTCTTTGGTCGCATTATTGGCAACAGTTACCTTTGCGCCGCTGACAACCGCTCCGTTCGGGTCGAGAACCGTTCCGACAATGCTGCCTTTGTTACTTTGACCAAAGGTGAACATTGCCGAAGCAGCCAAAACCAAAAGCAATATGCCGCTTTGTAGTAAAATACCCGCCCGGCTCTCTTTTATTTTGATAATCGTCATACTGACTCCTTTAATTAACTGTAAAAATATATTTTTGCTGTATTGATATGTATGAAAGACCTCAAAATTTCTGGAGGCTGACGCATCGCAAAGTTACACAAAATCGTTTTTCGCCACAGATTTTTCGATTGAATTTAGATTGACGCTAAATAATAAATTTTCTGAATTTGAAAATGAATTGATTCGTCTCTTATCGAAAAAATTCACTCGAAAAGTATTCTCGATTTTAAGAAATTTCCTTTCTCCGCAAGACTGAGTAAAAGTTTTAATATATTTGTAACCTTAGATGTCAACAAACTTTAATCTTGCCTATAACATTTGATTTTACAGATTAACCAGCAGGAAAATCTAGTTTGTTGTGGAAACAAACAAAGTTTTAGCATATCCGTAATATAGTTGTCAATACTTTGCAAAGAAATTTTGCAGTTTTTTAAATCTTCAGTTTGCCGAAGCGAACTTTCTGGCTAAAACGAGGGACAGCGAGCCGATTAAAGTTGGCGAATCTCCAAGCGACGAAGCCCTGATAGCGGTTCCGGGCATTCCCTGTCGAACACTTCTTTCAGCAAGATTTTCAATTTCCTCTTTGATGATGTTCCAAACATTGACTATTCTTCCGCTGACGATAACCGCCTGCGGGCTGAAACCGATTATTAAATTCGAGATGCCGATGCCGAGCAGACGCGCGGTTTGCTTAAAAACTTGAATCGCCTCTTCGTCGCCGTTATTGGCTAATTTGATGAGTTGTTCGACGGTGTAATTTCCGTTTTTTGACGAATGTTTTTTGTGCAAATTTTGGTAGCGAAAACGCAAGGCTTTTTCCGAAGCCTGCGCTTCCCAGCAAGCGCGACTACCGCAGGAACATTCGACCTGAGCGTTTTCGCCGATAATCATATGACCGAATTCTCCGGCAGCGCCTTTATCGCCGCGATAAACTTGTCCGTCGAAAATCATTCCCGTTCCGATTCCCTCGGCGACCAGAACCGTAATAAAGTTTCGGTCTTTTCTGTTTCGTTCTTCTCCGAACCACAATTCGGCGAGGGCAATCGCGTTGGCATCATTATCAACAGTCGCGGGAAGATTTGTTTCTTTGGTAATTTGTTTGCAAATGTCCCAATTACTCCACTGAAAATACGGAATATACAACACATTCCCCGTCGCTTGGTCGGCAATGCCCGGAACGCTGATACCGACTTCCAGATTATTTTTTTTATTTTTTGAAGCGTGCTTTTTAACTCTTTCGACGATTTGCGCCGACATAAAATCAACGTCCGGCGAAGTCGGAAATGTTTCCTGCTGCAGAATTTGACCGGCTAAATCAGCCAGCGCGACCGTGGTTTTACGCGGCGTGACATCAATTCCGATTGCCACCGGAATTCCGGTGTTTAATTTGAGCAAAGTCGGTTTTCTGCCGCCGGTGGAATCGCCGATTCCGATTTCCTCAACCAAACCGTCCATTTGTAATTCATCTACGATTGCCGAAACGGTTGACCTTTGCAGCGCCGTCTCGCGCGCAATCTCGGCGCGTGAAATCGGCGTGCGGTCACGAACGTAATTCAGAACAATCTGCTTATTTATGTCGCGAATTGTATTCGGGCGCGCAATCTGGTTTTTCGCCTTGTGTAAATAAATTTTTTTCATTAGTAAGAAAATTCAGCCGCTACTGCAATTGCCTTGAACTTATAGTTTGTTGTAAAAACAAACAAAGTTATGAATATACTCTTTTTTGTTTTTTTTCAATCGTAAAATTAAGTTTTTTATAAAGGATAAAACAGTAGTATAAATATCAATCGGCATCCGACGTTCAATTTCTCACGGGTGTTCCGTCATAATCTGCCAGGCTGTTTTCGTCAAGAGTTAATTTAACCTATCGCCGCTTGCATAATGAATTAGCAGAAAATTACAAACAAAACGGCGAAAGCGCGATTGAAGGCTCAAAAATGACTTTCCGCGAGCTTTCCGAAGATTATAAAAAACGCAAACTTATACCGGCGAAGTATCACCAAAACCGAAAAGTTGCCAGTCTTCGTTCGCATAGAACCGCACTGAATTTTCTCAATAATTTACTTTCATACTTTGGAACAAAGCGAATCAAAGAAATTAAACCTACCGATATTGAGAGATTTAAACAAAAGCGGTTGGATGAACCCGTATCTGACGCATCTGGCGGTTGTGAAAAAAGTTGCGGGTTCGACGCAGAACGTCGCTTTTAACGCGCTGATATTTCTTTATAAACAGGTTTTGCAAATTGAGCTGCCGCCTATACAGGGCGTTCTGCGGGCGAAAAAATCGGAACGACTGCCCGTTGTTTTTTCGCCGGACGAAGCCAGAAAAATTATCGCCGAAATCAAAGGAACAACCCGTCTGATGGTCGGTCTGCTTTACGGCAGCGGGATGCGGTTGACCGAAGTTTTGCGTCTGCGCGTCAAGGACGTTGATTTTGAGTCGGGGCAAATAATCGTGCGCGACGGCAAGGGTGAAAAAGACCGCGCGACCGTTTTGCCCGTTTCGTTAGCCAAAGAATTAAAGGCGCATTTAAAACGGGTGAAATTGCTGCACGAAGAAGATTTGAGCAAAGGTTTCGGCTCGGTTTGGCTGCCTTACGCGCTCGAAAGAAAGTATAAAAAAGCCGATAAAAATTTTGTCTGGCAATATGTTTTTCCGTCCGCCAAACTTTCGTCGCTGCAAGAGGACAAAATCATCAGGCGACATCACGTTTCCGAAAGCACCGTTCAGGAAGCGGTGAAGAAGGCAATCCAAAAACTCGGCATTGATAAACACGCGAGCTGTCATAGTTTTCGCCACAGTTTTGCCACGCATCTGCTTGAAAATCACTATGACATTCGCACTGTGCAGGAACTTCTCGGACACAAAGACGTGCGGACAACGCAGATTTATACGCACGTTATGAAAAACAAATCAATTGTCAAAAGCCCGCTCGATATGCAGTAGTTTAATGTCTCAAAATTCACAACTATTTATTTTGGCGTTTGAGGTTTTCTGCTATACTGAAATCCTATTTTGCAACTTTGGCGAAAATCCAATCGTAAAGGTTGCGGCGCGAGTTTTTTTAGAGACAAATTTTGAGGAGCGAAAGATAAGAAAATGGGATTGTGGATGAGAATTAAGCGGATGTTTTTTGCCGGAACAGGCGCGGCACTCGATAAGATTGAAAACCCGGAAATGGTTCTCCAGCAGACGATTCGGGATATGCGCGAGCGCGTGCCGGAGTTGAATAATTCGGTCGCACAGGTAATGGCGACCGAGCGTCTGCTGGCAAAAAGCAAGGAAAAATTGTCGGAAGAGGTCGTTGATTTAGATTCTAAAATCAAGGCTTCGGTTAAAATGCAGCGCGACGATATTGCCACCACTTATATCGGTCAACTCCAGCAAAAACAACTCGAACTTCAAAAGACTTCTATCCAGCTTGAACAATCGGTAATTGCTTCCAAACAGGCGTTAAAGGCGCGGGATAATTATGTGCTTAATATGAACAAGCGCACGAGTGAAGCAATGCAGCTTATCAGCGCTTCGAAACAGGCGAAACTGCAGGAGCAGCTTGCCCAGACAATGGAGACATTTAACATCGGTGATGACGCTTCGACCTTTAACGAAATGCGCGAGAAGATTGACCGCCGCGTCGCTGCCGCCGAAGCCAAGCTCCAACTCGGCACATCCAGCGTTGACACGCAGATGCAGGACATCGAGCGCGAAGCGATGGATATTCAACTGCAAGACAAACTGCTCGAATATAAACAACAAATGGGACTTCTCGGTAGCGGTGATGCTAACAGCGCGGGCAGCAAACAAATTTCCGCCGCCTCGGATTCGGACGAAACGAACGCGACCGACGGAGTTTTGCTGGACGAATCAAAAGAAACCTGAATCGGAAAAAAATCGGCAAAACTCAAACGCCAAAATAAGCATCTAGTAATTAGTTATGGCAGATTTAGCAAAATATCAACAAGAGTTTAATAAATTAAATACTAAATACGTCAAAGAAGCTCTCAAAGAGCCGGTCAATTTTTGGGGTTTAGCCGGTTTTGCAGTTGCGGCAGCTTACACGCAAAGCATTATTCCTCTGATAATTGCTTTGTTTTGTGAGATTATTTATATGTTTGTCATTCCGAATTTGCCGACGTATCGTCAACTTGTCAATCAGCGCGAAAAAAAACGTCTGCGCGATTTAAATATAGCCAACCGCAAGAAACTAATTAATTCTTTTACGCCGCGCGAGCGCGAAGCGGTTCTTTATTTAGAACATCAAAAAAATAAAATTCAGGAAAATTATTACAAATTCACAGGCGTCAAAGAACTGCCGACAAACTTGAGAACGCTCGACCGGCGCTGGGAAGATTTTGTTGACCTGCTCGACGTTTATCGCCGCCGCAAGCAGCATTTGAAATCAATCAACCGCCAAGCCGTTCACAATCAGCTTTCGCAGGCTTTTCGCGCCGCCGAAACCGCCGACGACGAAAAAACGCGCCGCGTTCAGCAAACAAACGTCGAGATTTTAAAACGCCGTCTCGCCTCTTTCGACGAACTCGAACGCTCTGTAAAACTCGTCGAAGGTCAGCTCCAGTCAATCGAGAATTTCTTCGGTTACTTAAACGACGAGATTGTTACGATGTCAACGCCTGAAAAATTCTCACTTCTCGATTTTGAACAGCTTTCCGATTCGATTGCGATGACCAAACAGATGCTCGACGCGACTTCGGATTCGGTCGGCGCGCTCGACTCGTACAACCGCGAAATGGGAAATTACGAATTGCTTCCGACTTCTCAATCTTAATTTTTCACCGACTAAAAATAGTCACGAATTTACAGAAAAAACATCAAGGTAAAGATAAAAACCTTGATGTTTTTTTGTGAACTCGCCGCCGTTTTTAGATTTCCGTTCCGTCTTGAACAACAGCATTTTTCGGAACGATGATAATTCCTTCTCGAATAAAATAGCTGCCGTTAGCGCTGTCGAGAGTTTCGATTTGGTTTTTATTAACAAGCTGCACGTTGCGTCCGATGCGCGCGTTTTTGTCAATAATCGCATTTTTTATAATCGAGCGCTCGCCGATGCCGATATGCGGAAACCGGCGGCTGACATTTTCATTTAGCTCGTCGAACGACTCGAAAAAATCAGCGCCCATCACAATAGAATTCTCCAATTTGACGCCGTAATCAATGCGGCTTCGCAAGCCGATAATCGAACGCCGCGCATAGATTCCATTCAAAATACAGCCTTCGCTGACCATCGAATTGTCGATGTCGCAGGCGTGAATTTTTGACGGCGGCAAATAGCGGCTGCGCGTGTAAATCGGCGCTTCGGTATCGAAAAAATTAAACTTCGGCAAGGGCGATGCGAGGTCGAGATTAGCGTTATAAAATGAGCGAATCGTTCCGATGTCTTCCCAGTAATCTTTGAAAAGATGCGCCTGCACATTGTAATTTTTTATCGCGGCGGGAATTATCTCCCCGCCGAAATCGACGTGCGAAGTGTCTTCATTGAGCAATTTGACGAGGCGTTCATAATTGAAAACATAAATTCCCATCGAAGCTAAAAACGGACGTTTCTCGCTCTCGGTTTCGCTCAAACCAAACTGCGTTGTATCGACCCGCATTGTTTCGAGAGTATCGCCTTTCGGTTTTTCTTTAAATTCCGTAATCCGCCCATTTTCGTCGGTCTTCAGCAAACCGAATCCTTCCGCGTCTTCACGGCGCGAAGGAACGACGGAAATCGTAACGTCGGCGGCAGTTTCAAAATGGCGCCCCAGAAAATCGCGGTAATCCATCCGGTAGAGATGGTCGCCCGAAAGTATCAGAAGCGTGTCAACGTGCCAGTCTCGAAGATGCGGCAGCATTTGGCGCACAGCATCAGCCGTGCCTTGAAACCATTCCGGGTTATCTTTGGTTTGCTCGGCGGCGAGAACTTCGACAAAGCCGGTCGAAAAACTCGAAAACCGATAAGTGCGCGAAATATGGCGATTTAATGATGCGGAATTATACTGCGTCAAAACAAAAATCTGCGTTATGCCCGAATTTATGCAGTTGGAAATCGGCACGTCAACAAGGCGATATTTTCCGCCGAGCGGAACGGCTGGTTTTGAACGCTCTCTCGTGAGCGGAAAAAGCCGCGAACCGGCGCCGCCACCGAGAATGACCGCGACAACATTATCGTATTGAGCCATAGGTTTTAAGGAAAGATAATTCATTAAAAGCGCGTTTCGGAGACCCGTAAATGCTTTTCGTCCGGCTTCAAGAATAGCCGTATTCCTTATTTAATATCAAGCGTTATTTGGTTTTTCGGATTTAACCCGGATTTAACTTTGACATTGTTTGCGCGGCGTGATAGTTTTGCCGTCATAGTTTCAATCGAGCAGAGAGTTTTACGGATTTAAGCTATTGAAAGTGTTCTTTTTCATTCTAAAATTCTTTTGGTTATCGTTTTTTTTGAAAAGCGGTAAAAGGTGAAGTCGAGTGAAAATCTCGCACGGTCGCGCCACAGTGAATGCGATTTTAGACTTTGGGTTTTAGATTTTGGATCAGCTTATAAAACAGCAATCCAAAATCGCAAATCTAAAATCTACAATCGAAATAAGTCTGGAAACCTGTCCAAAAGTTTTTTAGCCAAAAATCGTCTCGCGTCAAGACGGCTGGCTGAACGACAGTGTTTTTCTCTCCTTATTTGTGTAAAAAGTCCTGTCCGCGCTTGCTTTTGATGTTTTGAGGCAAGAACAGACAGGACTTTTTATTTTGAAAAAAATCGCACAAACACAAAAACTTTTCTTCGCGCCTTCGCGTCTTCACGGAAAATTTTATCTGCAAAAATTTCTGAAATCTCGCTTTATTTGCATCGCATTTTTGTTGATGTTCGCTTTGTTTTTCACCGATTGCAAAAGCGAAACAAACCAATTACAGAGAAACGTTCCGACGCGCGAAGTCTTCGACGATTTAGGTCATAGCGTAAAAATTCCCGCAACGGTCGAGCGCGCCGTCTCCTTAGCGCCGAACTTGACGGAAATCGTTTTTGCCGTCGGCGCGGGCGACCGGCTCGTCGGTGTAACGACTTACTGCAATTATCCGGCGCAGGCGCAGGAGATTCGCAAAATCGGCGACACGATAAATCCAAATATCGAAACTATTATCGCTTTGAAACCGCAAATTGTTCTGGTTTCAACCGCATCGCAAATCGAAACTTTCACCCGCCAACTTGAACAACAAAACATCGCCGTTTTTGTTACAAATCCGAATGGTTTAGACGACATTTACAAAAGCGTCGAAAAAATCGGCGAGCTTTTCGGCAGACAGGAAAATGCATGCCAAGTCGTCGGCAATATGCAAAAGCGCGTCGCTGATATTCAAGCCAAAACAAACACAGTCAATCGCGTTACAGTCTTTCTGCAAATATCGAAAGAGCCGCTTGTAACCGTCGGCAAAGCAACCTTTTTTACCGATTTAATCGAACGCGCGGGCGGGATTTCGCTTACAAAAGATGTCGCAACGGCGTATCCGCGATTGAGTAAGGAAACCGCCTTGGCATTAAATCCCGAAGCGATAATTTTGTCCGACAGCGAAGATAACCGTGAGCCGAACGACGTTTTCAAAAATTCTCCGGCGGTGAAAAACGGTAAAGTTTTTCGCGTGGACGCCGATATTCTTTCGCGTCCCGCGCCGCGCATTGTTGACGCTTTAGAACTGATTGCGAGAGATTTACACCCGGAAAGTTTTCGATGAAAGTTCAAAGTTCAAAGTTCAAAGTTCAAAGTTTTAGTTTGGGTGTCGGGTTATTGCTTTTATTGGCGGCAACAATTTTTGCCGCAGCGCTATTGGGCAGTGAAAAATTAGCGTTCTTTGATTTGAGCGAACAGCAGAAAACGATTCTTTTCGATATTCGACTGCCGCGAATCCTGCTCGGCGCGTCGGTCGGCGCGAGTCTCGCTCTGGCGGGCGCGAGTTTGCAGGCTCTCTTGAGAAATCCGCTTGCCGAGCCGTATCTTTTGGGCGTCTCGAACGGGGCGGCGTTGGGAACAATGCTGGCTTTCGTGTTTTTTTCGCAAATTGAATTTGCGCGCCCCGTGATGGCGTTTGTCGGGGCGAGTCTGGCAACATTCGTCGTTTATCAAATGGCGAAAAGCCGCGCCGGTATGAGCGTTGAGCGTCTTGTTTTGTCGGGCGTTATCGTTACGACTTTTTTGTCATCAATCATCGTTTTGATGACGAGCCTGATAGACGCGACAAAGCTCAGAAGTTTCACGTTCTGGCTTTTGGGCGATTTATCACAGGCGACGAAATATGGATTTTATTTGAGTTTTTTTGCAGTTTTAATCGGAAGTTTTGCTTTAATGCGAACGGCACGCGCATTGAATTTGATGATGATTGGCGAGCGTGACGCTTTTGATTTCGGCGTCGAAGTCGATAAAACGCGGCTTATTGTATTTGCAGCATCGTGTTTACTGGTCGGAACGGCGGTCGCGGCGAGCGGTTCGGTTGGGTACGTCGGTTTGATTGTGCCGCATCTGGTTCGGCTGGCAATCGGCAGCGACAACCGGCTTGTGATTCCGTTTTCAGCGCTTGCCGGCGCGATTTTTGTAGTGCTTGCCGACACGGTTGCGCGTGTGGCGATTGCGCCGCGTGAGTTGCCTGTCGGTGCGATTACGGCTTTAATCGGCGCGCCGCTTTTTATTTATTTATTGAGAAGAAATTAGCAGCAAAGGAAACAGAGCGGACGGAGAAAAAGAAAAATTTAACCGCAGATAAACGCAAATGGGCAAAATTCTAAGAATATTCACAAGGATGAAGGAGATGAACCGAATAAATACAAAATGATTAATCTTTTTTCTTTTTATCTCTGTTGATTATCTTATCTGTTTTCATCTCTGCGTTTATCTGCGGTTAAATTTTTCTCTATTTTTTATAAATTCCATGTGAAACGAAAATGCTTGAAGTTAGAAACGTTTCAATCGGTTATATAACCGGCGAGGTTGTCAAAGACATTTCCTTTAGTTTGCGGGAAAGCCGACTGTTCGCCGTCGTTGGCGCAAACGGCGCGGGGAAAACTACTTTGCTGCGCGCTTTAAACGGCGCTTTACCCGTGTCGAAAGGCGAAATTTTAATGGACGGCAAAAACCTGAAAGATGTCTCGCGCAGTCAGATTGCACGAAAAATCGCTGTCGTCGCGCAGGAAAACGAAACAACGTTTCCCGTATCTGTTTCGGAATTTGTCTTGTCGGGACGCTTTGCGCACGGAAACAATTTTGGCTGGGAAACCGAAAACGATTGGCAGATTGCCGAAAATGTTTTAGAGACGTGCGATTTGAAAAGTTTCGGAAACCGCTTGATGAACGAGCTTTCCGGCGGCGAGAGACAACGTGTTTTGTTTGCGCGCGCGCTGGCGACCGAAGCGACAATTTTGCTGCTGGACGAGCCGACGGCGAATCTTGATTTCGCACATCAAGCAATTATGTTTCGCCTTGTGCGCGAAAAGTGCAAAAAGCATAACGCGGCGGCAATCATTATCACGCACGATTTGAATTTAGCATCGGAATTTGCCGACGAAATTTTGCTGCTGAAAAACGGTGAAATGATTGCGAAAGGCAAACCGGAAACGGTTTTGAGCGAACAGAATTTGCGTGATGCTTTCGATGTGGAAGTTTTACTCGACGCGCATCCACGCAGCGGAAAGCCGCGACTGACGATGACTTACGGAAATTAGGCGTTGATGTTTTCTTTGTAAAATATCAACTTGGCAATAACCAAAAGACGGCGATGCAAGGGAAGTTCGGTGCGCAAAACAATTCCGACGCTGCCCACGCAACTGTGAACTATTTATCATTTAACATTCAACAACTATCGAGCGAATTTTGATAAATGTTGAATGTTAAATGATAAATGAAAAGTCAGGAAACCTTGTCGCTCGGTCTGATATATCTTGCTTCTGCGATGGGCGGAAGCGAGGAGGAAAGATGAAAATTTTATTTAGTTTATTTTTGATATGTTTTTTGACGATTGGAATTTTGGCGCAGCAAAATGCGACAATTTCAGGTCAATTAACTGATAACGGAAAAGTTCTTGCGAAGACACAAGTTAAAATTGTTAAGCCCGAATCGCAAACGCAAGTAGCTGTGGCAATAACGGACGCGAACGGAAATTATCAAATTGAGAACGTTTCAGACGGTAATTATTTTTTGATTTTCACAAATCCGCAAGGTGCGGAAGTAAGACAATTTATCGTTGTGAAAGATAGAAAAGTTACCGACGATTTTTCTCAGAGCAGCATAACAAGACCGTCATTGCTCGGCGAAGTTTCGATAATTGCTTCGGGAACTTTACAGGCTGACGGCGAAGTTTCAAAAACTGTTGATGTTATTGATTCGCAGGAAATTAGAGAGCGCAGCGAATTTTCTTTACCCGATTCGCTGCGGACGATTCCCGGTTTTCGCGTGCAGCAGCTCGGCGGTTTCGGCAGAACGGCAAACATCAAATCGCGCGGTTTGAGAAATCAGGACACGGCAATTTTGATTGACGGCATACGTTTCCGCGATGCCGCTTCGATTACGGGCGACGCTTCGGCGTTTTTGTCGGATTTTACACTGACAAACGTCAACCGTCTCGAAGTTTTGCGTGGTCCTGGCTCTTCTCTCTACGGTACAAACGCCGTCGGCGGAACGATTGATTTTCAAACCGCGAAACCGCAGGCGGGCTTTCACGGCGGGCTTTTCGGCGAAGGCGGCGGACTCGGTTTAAAGCGTTTTCGCGGAAATGTTTCGGACGGAACAAGCGACGGAAAATTCGGCTTTACTCTCGGTGTCTCGCGCATTGTCTTTAGCAAAGGAATCGACGGCGACGACGACGCGCACAACACGAATTTTCAATCGCGCATCGAATACAATCCGTTTGCAAACACAAGCATTTCGGCGCGTTTTTTCGTCTCCGACGCTTTCGTCCGGCTTAATTCAAATCCCGACACAATCGGCAATTTGCCTGCGTCGAGAGCGACTATTATTAATGCCGTTCCGCTCGCACGCGACTTGTTGAAACAATATGAAAACGGCGCGACAATCACAAATTTCGGCGGCGCAAACTTTATTGCCGATGCGAATGACCCGGACGCCGTACAAAAGTCGCAATTCTTTAGCGGACAGTTTGTTTTAACGCAAATATTCAACGACAAACTCGTTTTTCAAGGCTTTTATCAAGGCTTGCCAACGTCGCGGAAAAACACGAACGGCGTTTTAGGCATCGGGTTTCAACCGTTCGGCGGCGATGAAACAAGCGTTTTCAACGGACAAATCCATACACTCAACGGACATTTTAACTGGACGGCGAACCGGAATAATTTAATCACTTTCGGTTACGAATACGAGCGTGAAAAATTCGGCAATAACGGTTTTACAACCAATGCTTCTGATAGTTTTACGACGCGCGCCAATCAATCGAGCAACACGCTTTACGTGCAAGACCAGCTCGGTTTTTTCAAACGAAAATTGCAAGTCTCCGGCGGTGTTCGCACGCAATTTTTCGATTTGAAAACGCCGACCTTCAGCGGAACGAACGCGCCGTATCGAAACGTGAAGCTCGACAATCCGCCGAACGCTTACACTTTCGACGGCTCTGCTTCGTATTTTTTTTCGCGCACCGGAACAAAACTCAGAACGCACGTCGGCAACGGCTATCGCGCGCCGAGTTTGTATGAACGCTTCGGAACTTTTTTCGCTACGTTTTTAACGCCGAACCGTTTCGTTCCGCTCGGCGCACCCCATTTGAAGCCCGAACGCTCAATCGGCTTTGACGCAGGTGTTGACCAAAGCGTCTATAAAAACCGCGCCAGACTTTCCGCCGTATATTTTTACACGAAACTGACGGACACAATCGGCTACGGAACATTACCGCAGCCAGACCGTTTCGGGCGCGACAACAATTTGTCGGGCGGCGGTTATCTGAACACAAAAGGCGGAACGTCGCGCGGTGCGGAGTTTAGCGGGCAAGTCAAAGCGACGGATTCGACCGACATTTTCACGTCCTACACTTTCACAAACAGCGACCAGCGCGCTCCGCAAGTTTCGGGAAGCCGGATTTTGCAAACACTCGGCGTGCCGACTCATCAATTCACACTGGTTGCGACGCAAAGATTTGGCAAACGTCTATCGCTGAATTTCGATTATCTGGCGACGAGCGATTATCTGGCGCCAATTTTTAGCAACACGACTTTCAGCACTTATGTTTATCGCTTCAAAGGCAATCGCCGAGGCGATTTGACGGCGCGATACGAATTTCCGACCGGACGCGAAAAATTGCGTCTCGTTCTTTCAGGCACTATCGAAAACTTGTTCGATTACGATTATTACGAAAACGGTTTTCGCGCCGCAGGCAGAACGGCGCGCGCCGGTTTCGGTTTGAACTTTTAAGTCAATAAATAGGCGCTGGCTGTTTGCACGGCAGCTCAAATTGAATAAATTTTGATTGAAAAAAGTTTGAAGATTAGGCAGAGTGAATTTTCACTTTGCCTTTTTTATTAAATAAAACTTGGCTATATTTGAAACTCGAATTAAACTTAAAACAGAATTTATAAAAATATGAAAAACGGTTGGGAAGCGATTATCGGGATGGAAATCCACGCGCAGCTGGCGACGGAGACGAAGATTTTCTGCGCGTGCGCGGCGAGTTTCGGCGACGAGCCGAATGCAAATACTTGTCCGGTTTGTCTGGGACTTCCGGGCGCGCTGCCCGTTTTGAACGAAAGAGTCGTTGATTTGGGAGCAAAAGCGGCGTTGGCATTGGGCTTGAATATAAACGAAAAATCAATCTTTTCGCGCAAAAATTATTTTTACCCGGATTTGCCGAAAGGCTATCAGATTTCGCAATATGACAAGCCGTTTTCATCGAACGGCGAACTGACGATTTTGACGGCGGAGCGCGACGAAGGCGGACGCGCCGGAGATTGGAAACCGATGACCATTCGCATCGAGCGAATGCATCTGGAAGAAGATGCGGGCAAAAATGTCCACGAAGGTTTGCCGGAAGTCGATAAATTTTCTTACGTCGATTTAAACCGCGCCGGAACGCCGCTCGGCGAAATCGTTACCGCGCCGGATTTTCGCTCTTCCTGGCAAGCGTATGATTACGTCAATCACGTCCGCCGCGTTCTGCAATGGGTCGGAGCAAGCGACGCCGATATGGAAAAAGGAAATCTGCGCTGCGAAGCAAACGTTTCCGTGCGGCGAATCGGCGAGGAAAAATTCAGAAACAAAATCGAACTGAAAAACTTAAACTCCGTGCGCTTTATGCAAAAAGCGATTGATTATGAAATCGAACGCCAAATCGAAGCGCACGAAACGGGTGAAACTGTAAATCAGGAAACCAGACTTTGGGATGAGAAAAACAACCGCACGCGCGTGATGCGCTCGAAAGAAGACGCGCACGATTATCGTTATTTCCCCGAACCGGATTTGCAGCCGCTAACAATTTCCAGCGAATTCATCGAACGAGTCAAAGCGGAAATGCCCGAATTGCCAGACCGTATGCGCGACCGTTTTATAAAGGATTTCGATTTGTCTTTTGCCGACGCTTCGCAGCTTGTTTCGGACAAGGATTTGGCTTCGTTTTATGAACAGACGGCAAAAGCGTCGAACAGTCCGCGCGTTTCGGCAAACTTTATTTTGTCCGAGCTTTTGCGCGAGTTTAACAACGCCAACCAAACCGCAAAAGATTCACCCGTTCCGGCAGGAAATTTAGCCGAGCTTATCAAAACTTTGGACGCGGGCAAAATCAATAATAATCAGGCTAAAGAAGTTCTCGTCGAGATGTTCAATTCGGGCAAATCTGCCGGTGAAATTATTAAAGAAAAAGGTTTTGAACAAATTTCCGATTCGTGGGCAATCGAAAAAATCGTTGACGAAATCATCGCAAACAATCAGAATCAAGTTGTAGCCTATAAAAACGGCAACGAAAAACTTTTCGGCTTTTTCGTCGGACAAGTGATGAAAGCCTCGCAAGGCAAAGCTAATCCGAAAGTTGTTAACGAGATTTTGAGAAAAAAACTTTAGTTTTATTTGTGGAGGGAAAATGAAAAAAGTTTATTTGGCAATAGTGTTCGGGCTTTTTTTTAGTGTTTTGTCGGTTAATGCTCAACTCCCGACCGGAATTCCGACTCGTGCCGAGCAAATTGAGCGAATGAAGCGGGAGAGAGAAGCGGCAAGCCAGGAAGCCGCCAGACTTCAAGATAAAATTCGAGCAGCTGGAACCAAGAATGTTCCCAATATGCAAGTGCGAAGGATGAGGTTTGAAAGAAGCATAAAACCTCTTTACCGAGAACCAACCAAAGAAGAATTAAAAGCAATTTCTCTGAACCCCGAAGATACGGAAAAATATGCCGACTTTCTTCGTCAGCCGGACACGGGTTTAATCAAGCTGGCGGTAGATTCGGGTTGTGAAGAGAACCTGAGAATAGTTGTCGCTACGCCGGAGTGCTTGAAATATACGATGCCGGGTGCAGGAAGCTCCTACTCATTTCGCACGGAAAACTATCGTCTTCAGCGGTTAGCGGATATAATTTATACTGACAACAGCTTTCAGTCTGCGGGCGTTTTGCTTCACGGTATTTTTGTCAAAATCGGAGATGTTCCATTGGAAAAAGTCAATTTGCAAACCAAAGGCTTGAAATTTTTAGTGGATTTCGAGCCTGAAACCAATAACGACAAAAAGCGGGAATTTGACAAAAGAATTTCGGAAGGCTTTCTCATTGATGGTTTTCAGTATCGGCGCGGTTTGTCGGCGGTTGAAAATACGACGTATGCTTTGCGCTCAATCGCTTACAACGGACTGTATGCACGCGCCGCCCAGGGCATTTCATATAACGAACTCAATCTTGATAAAAGAAGAGATATTATCGTGGCTTTCCGCGTTGTCCGCAAAGATTCAGACGGAAGCGTCACGATTTTGTGGAAAAAACTTTTGCAAAAAGACCCACCGAAAAGGAATTTTCCGAAACAAGCTAAAGGGTAAAATTTTGAAACAAGACTTTTGCTTTACGGTCAATCGCTTGTAAAGGTAGAAACATCCTTTCGGTAAGTAAACAAGCCGATGAATCGCAATTGCGCCGTTATCATCGTGTCGAACGATACGAAAGTCAACCATCATTAAGGAAGGAACTAGATAGGAACGGATCAAAAAATTGAAATCATAGTTAAAATCTATTGTGAACTTGAAAGATAAAATCGCCGTCGTAACCGGCGGAACGAAAGGCATCGGATATGCGATTGCGGAGAGTTTATTAAAAAACGGCGCGAAGGTTTTCATCTGCGCGCGAGATAAGTTTGAACTCAAACGCGCTTTGGAAAAACTTTCCGCGCTTGGAAAGGTTGACGGCGAAATCTGCGATGTGCGAACCGAAGCGCAAGTCGAAGCGATGTTTAGCGAATGCAAAAGGGTTTTCGGCGGCATTGATATTCTCGTTAATAATGCAGGCATCGGTATTATCGGCAAAACAGTCGAGCAGATGTCGAGTGAAGATTTTGAGCAGACTTTGCAGACGAATCTTTTCGGAGTTTTCTACACCTGTCATCACGCGATTCCGCTGATAAAAAAACGCGGCGGCGGATATATCATCAATGTTTCATCGCTCGCCGGACAAAACGCGCATCCGAAAATGGCGGCTTACAACGCTTCAAAGTTTGGATTAAATGGTTTTTCCGAAGCGCTGATGCAGGAAGTTCGCGCCGACAACATAAAGGTTACGACGATTTGTCCGGGCAGCGTGAACACATTTTTCGGCGGCGACGAGCCGAGCGAAGACCAGGCGTGGCAGCTGCAGCCGGAAGATATTGCCCAGACGGTTCTGGATTTGCTTGCTATGAACGACCGCGCTTTGCCGAGTAAAATCGAGATTCGTCCGAGCAATCCGCCGAAAAAGTAACAAAAATTCCCAATACACTATCCGACTATTTAAGATGAAATGTATTTTTATAAGTATTTTATTTTTGCTTTGTTTAGCAAATTTTACGGTATTTCCGCAAACGTTTTGTCAGAATTCAATAGTAAATTCGACCGCCGGCAATGTGGAGAAATACGTTTACAAGCAATATACAAGCGAAAAAGGCAAGGAAAAACAGCTTTACATCGGATTGGTGCGTCCGATTGACGATTTACCAAACAAAAAGAGACCTCTGATTATCGGTGTCCACGGCGGCGGTTTTGTCAATTTTTGTCCGTTCGAGCCGTGCTACGCTTTATACAACGAAAGAATTTTGACGCCGAATTTTACCGCACACGGTTTTATCACGGCTTCGGTACAATATCGGCTGACTTCACCGCTCGACTTTAGACCGCCGAAAATAAACGACGAAATACTAAAAGAAACCGAATACAAAGCCGTCCAGGACATGCGCGCCGCAATTCGATTCATTTTTGAAAACGCCGAAAAATTCGGAGTTGATAAGGAAAACGTTTTCCTTATCGGAACAAGCTCAGGCGCGATTACGGTTTTGAACGCCGCTTATCTCGATCAGGAAGAAGTTCCGAAAGATTTGTTCGCAAAATACGGCGGACTTGAGAAAAAAGAAAAAATTCGCGGTGTTATCAGTTTGTCCGGCGCTCTCTATGATTTGTCGTATCTCGACGGCGACAGAGATGACGACCAAATTCCGCTAATGATTGTTCACGGCACTGAAGATTCGGTTGTGCCGATTGACAAAGGTTTCTATCTCGGTATGAAACATTTGACGCCCGTCTTCGGCGGACGCGCGATTTTTAACCGCGCGCAGAAAAACAGAATTCCGGCAAAAGCATTTTTCTACGATTTCGGACACGCTTATCCCGAAAAATTTTTGAGCGATATTTTCAAAAACGCAAACGATTTTATTCGCCAGAATCTAACTTGCGCGACCGGAAATAAATCGGTTATTACAGCAAAATGAAAAGTTGTATTTGCGAAAACTAATTCTCGGAGCTTTTGCATTACACAGCAGAAAACAAAACTAAACTAACATCTCTGCATTTTGCTCGACACTCTAGAGAGAGCTTCGGTCAAGTTTTTTACCAATGAACAATTTACGGACGGCAAACGATTTTGACGTGATAATTGTCGGCGGCGGTGCAGCCGGACTTTCGGCGGCGCTCTGGTGCGATGATTTGGGTTTGAACGCTCTGCTCGTCGAAGCGGGCGCAGAACTCGGCGGACAGCTTCTTTGGACTTACAACCGAATTGAAAATCATCTGGGCGCAACGGCGGAAAGCGGTCGCGAATTGCGCGACCGCTTCCTCAAGCAAATCGAAAAGCGCAAATTTTTGCTGAAATTGTCGAGCGAAATTTGCAAGATTGATTTTGAAAAAAAGTTTGTAACTTTGAAAGACGACGAAAAATTTACCGCTAAATCTTTAATCATTGCCACCGGAATCAAGCGCCGAAAATTAAACATCGAAGGGGAGGAAAAATTCAGAAACAAAGGCATTATCGAATCCGGTAAGCGCGACCGAAGTTTTGCAAAGGGAAAAATGGGGATGGTCGTCGGAGGCGGCGACGCGGCGTTTGAAAACGCTTTGATTTTAGTTGAAACCGCAAAAAACGTTACTCTCGTTCATCGCGGCATAAATTTTAGCGCGCGAAGCGAATTTATCGAACGGGTTAAACAAACGTCTAAAATAAATGTTTTAACCGAAACAGTTGTGCAGAAAATTACCGGAAGCAACCGATTGAAAGCGGTTGAATTGAAAAATTTGCAAACAGGCGAAATTTCTAAATTGCCGATGGATGCGCTTTTAATCCGCATTGGCGTCGAGCCGAACACCGAACACTTTGGCGGAAAACTACATTTTGACAACGCCGGTTACATAAAAATCAACAGCATTTGCGAAACAAATATAAAGGGCGTTTTTGCCGTCGGTGATGTGGCAAATCCAACAGCACCAACAATTAGCAGCGCAGTCGGAATGGGCGCGACTGCCGTGAAAGCGATTTTCAACCGATCAAATTCCTGAAAATTAAATCGCGGCGAAAGAATCGTTTCCCGTAATTTGCAGAAGATGGCGCGTGTCGTTCATCCCCAGCACACGAACGTTGCCCAAGCCGCGAATTTCAAAACGATTGATGCCGCAATTCGACGTTACGAGCCAGGGCGTCGTGCGTGTACGGCGGTTGATTGCGCCGAGAAGATAAAGAGTTAAGAAACAAATCACGCCGGTATGCGAGAAAATTACGATGCTTTCCCCGTAATGCGTACGAAGAACTTCGTGCAGCGCGTTCGTTGCGCGTTTTAGAAGCTGACGATAACTTTCGCCTTCGGTAATAACGTGATGAATATTGCGGTTGACGAGCGCGTAATAATCTTTCGGAAATTCGGCTTTCGATTCGTCAAAAGTTTTGCCTTCCAAGACGCCGACTTTTCTTTCCCGAAAAGCTGAAATCGTAATAATCGGCAAATCTAAAATTGCAGCAAGCGGCTCGGCAGTTTGCACGGCGCGCAGCAAATCTGACGAATAAATCGCTTCGATTTTTTTCTTTGCCAATGCCTCAGCCGTAATTTCAGCTTGTTGTTTTCCTAATTCGGTAAGAGGCATCGGCGAATGCCCGCCAAAGCGCCCTTCGGCATTTCCGGCAGATTGTCCGTGGCGAACGAAATAGAGTCGGGTAACAGACATGTTTAATAAGGCAAAAGGAAAAAGGTAAAAGGCAAAAGTTCGGATTTACTTTTTGCCTTTTACCTTTTTCCTTTTTACTTCTATGAAGTAGCAGCTTCGGCTTTCAGTTTTTCGGTTTGAAAATGAGTAACGAGCGCGTCAATAAATTCGTCGAGCGCGCCTTGCATTACTAAATCCAATTGGTGAACGGTCAAGCCGATGCGATGGTCTGAAACGCGATTTTCCTTAAAATTATATGTTCGGATTTTTTCTGAACGGTCACCGCTGCCGACCATTGATTTGCGCTCGCTGGCTTGCGCGTCGTGAACTTTTTGTTCTTCTAATTCCTGTAGGCGAGCACGAAGTACGCGCATTGCTTTCTCGCGGTTTTTTATCTGCGATTTTTCGTCCTGCATCGAAACTACGACGCCCGATGGAAGATGCGTTAAGCGAACGGCGCTGTAAGTCGTGTTTACGGATTGACCGCCTGGACCCGACGAGCAGAATGTATCAATTCGCAAATCGTTTTGGTTTATCTGCACGTCAACTTCCTCGGCTTCGGGCAGAACGGCAACCGTAATCGCCGAAGTGTGTATGCGTCCGGCGGTCTCGGTTTGCGGCACGCGCTGAACGCGGTGAACGCCCGATTCAAAGCGTAGTTTGGAATAAACCTTGTCGCCTTCGACGACAACCGTCGCATCCTTCATTCCGCCGACGCCGGTGTCGGTCATCTCTAAAATCTCGAATTTCCAGCCTTGACGTTCGGCGTAGCGCGCATACATACGCAAGACTTCCGCTGCGAAAAGCGTCGCTTCGTCGCCGCCCGTACCGGCGCGAATTTCTAAAATCACATTCTTCTCGTCGTTCGGGTCTTTCGGCAGAAGCAGAACTTTTAATTCTTCATCTATTCGCAACAATTTTTCTTCAAGTTCGCCGATTTCCATCTGCGCCATTTCGCGCATTTCTTCATCGTCGCCCGCAGCATCAAGCAGTTCGCGCGCGCCTTCGAGTTCTTCCGAAGCGCGTTTGACTTCGTGATATTTTTCGACAATCTCGCCCAGTGCGCGATGCTGTTTCATCGTCTTGGCGTAGTTCGACATATCGTTCATCAATTCGGGCGAAGAAATCTGAGCCGTTAGCTCGTCGTAGTTTTTTTCGATTTGTGCGAGTTTTTCTAACATAAAATTAGTGTTTGGTTTATCGGCAATCTGTTTTTAGTTTTCTTTTAAAACAATCTAAAAAATCAAACGACGACTTCCAATTCTCTATCGAAAACCGGCGCGTGTTCGACTTCTTCCGGTTCTAGTTTTAATGATTCTTTCAAAGCGGCAATGGCGACCTCTAATTGCGAATTGTCCGGCTCTTGCGTCGTGATATTTTGCAGCCATAAGCCCGGAATCGTCATTATTTTGAAAATCGCGCTCGATTCTTTTTTCGCCGCATAGCGAATAATTTCATAGGAAAGTCCGGCGACTAGCGGCATCAAAACAATACGCACGAGCAGGTTAAGCCACAGCGCGTCGAATTTGATAACCGAAAAAAGCACGATAGCAACCAGCATTACAATCATCAGAAACGACGTTCCGCAGCGCGGATGCTGCCGACGCTGAGTTTTCGCATTGTCGGGCGTTAGATCCAAACCGGCTTCCCACGCAAATACGGTTTTGTGTTCCGCGCCGTGGAACTCAAAAACGCGCCGAATGTCTTTTAGATATGACATCGTAAAAATCATCACGACGAAGAAAAACATACGCACAAGCCCGTCAATCAAATTAAATGCAATCCACGAATCGGGTTTGATTTCCCAGACGTATGCGCGGATTGTCTGTAACCAGGAAGCATCTGCCGCAACTTCCGGCGAAACTGCCCAACCAAAAGCCATAAACAAAACATTTGTCAAAACGAGCGGTGCGACAATAAACAGCAAAACGTTGAAAAGCAAAGCGAAAACAATCGAACCGACCGCGCTTGCCGCTTGCACCGGTTTTCTGGTTTCAGATTTTTCCGGCATCGTTACTTTTACAGGAGCTTTCAAAAATTTTTCATCAGTTGTGCCGTCTGCTAAAACGGTTTGCGTGTTTAATTCAGCCGCTTTCTCGCGCGCTTCTTCGGCTTCCATATCTTCGTGCGCGATGCTTGCCGAAAAGTTCAGCGCCTTGACGCCCAAAGCCATTGATTGAATAAGCGTCGCGCCGCCGCGCAAAACCGGAAGGTCAAGCCATTTATATTTATCACTCCACTTCGGCAGCGCTTCCGCCGTGTGGACAATCGAACCGTCGCGTTTGCGAACCGCAATCGCGTAAGCCGACGGCGTTCGCATCATCACGCCCTCCATTACAGCTTGACCGCCGACAATTAAATCGCGCTGAACAGATAGAAACAGATTTAAGAAGGTGATTTTCCGGTGTTTGTTTTTCATAAGTTTTATGGACGGGACTTTGGTTTTCGGCGCTGCCGTAATGATTAACGCCGACCTTTTTTGACCGTCGCTGCGGCGTAAAGATTTTACACCAAAAGCAAACGGCGCGTGAAAGCGTCGGCGTTAGATTATTTCGGCTAATGCTGAAAGATTAAAAAAATAGCCACGTTTATTTTGCGCCTTGCGCGCCCGAGCGTGCGTAACGCTTGTTAAAGCGGTCAACGCGACCGGCGGTGTCAATCAATTTTTGTTTACCTGTGAAAAACGGATGACATTCGGAACAAATTTCGACGTGCAAATCGTCCTTGATGGTCGAGCGTGTTTTAAAGTTATTGCCGCAGGCGCAGACGACCGATATTTCTTCGTAATTCGGATGGATTTCTGGTTTCATTGTTTTATATTTCCCCTTGTATATTTTTTCGCCGGATAAGCAAACTGTAATAATAAGTGTCTTTCAGATGAAAAATCAAGTCAAAAGGTTTTCCAGCTAGGCAATCTCTTACTGTAAGTCATCAAAAGAGGCATTTAATAAATATTCTTTCTCTACTAGCTTTTTGTATCTGCGATATAATATATCAAATGTTTCTTTGTGCTTTTTTAATTCTAATATACAGCCTAGGTTACCCTTTGCAGATGCAATTCTGCTTTCCAATTCTATTTCAGAAATATCATCCATAAAAAAGGAATTATAGTTATTGGTAGTCATAATATTACTCCTAAATAAAATTACAGTTAATCTATATATGACAGTATATAAATGTGTCAACAAAAAATGAGACATAGTAATTGCTATTTATTACCGCTTTTAATTAACATTTCCAGGCGCAGTTGCTTGATGCCGTAGAAACTTTTTATCGCCTGAGTTTGCGCGTCGAAACTTTCGACATCAACATTTTTCCCGTGTTTCGTTCCGACAATCACATTGTTTTTTGCCGTATGCTCGCTTGAAATAAACTCAAAGATGCGCGTCGCGTAACCGCTTCGCTCTAACAGCAAAGCGCGCAGACCGTCGGTTAAAGTTTCGACTTCGCGTTCGAGAATTATGCCGTGTTTGAAGACATTTTTGAACATTTCCGGCGCTGTCATCTGCGGGCGAATTTCCTGATGACAGCACGGCGCCACAACGATTAAATCGGCTCCGGCTCGGATGCCTTTGAAAATCGCGTCGTCCGACGCCGTGTTGCAGGCGTGGAGCGCAATTAAAATGTCAACGTCCTGTAAATCAAAATCGTTGATGTAACCTTTTACAAATTTTAAGTTCTCAAATTCGCTCGCGTCCGCAATGTCGTTGTCGAGTTCGACAAGTTCTTCGCGCGTGTCAACGCCCGTAATTTTCACATCTATATGGCGCGTGTTTTTGAAATAATCGTAAGCGGCAAAAGTTAGATAACCTTTGCCCGAACCCATATCGACAATTCGCAAACTTTTGCGGTCTTTCAGCTCGGATTTATCAAAAAGATTGCCAAGTGTTTCGACAAATTTATTTATCTGTCTCCATTTGTCGTGCTGTTTGTCGCGGATTTCGCCTTTGTCGGTTGTAATTCCCAAAGCCTTCAAATAAAAACTGTTCGGATTTACAAGAACCTGCTTTTCGCGGTTGTGGTCAATCGGCGGCTTCTCTTTAAAGGTCGGTTTTGCAACATTTAGGCGCGATTTTCCTTTTCTTCCGATTTCAAGCTGAAAATCGTTCTCGACGGTAAAAAGATGACCGCTGAAAAAATCTTTGCTAAGAAATTCTTTCACTTTTTCGACGCCTTCCGCAAAATCAAAATTTTTCGCCGTGTCGCGCGTGTCCTGGCGATAGAGAAAGAAAAGCCGCGCGCCTTTTTTTGTTTCGACGAGGCGAACCAGTAATTTTTGCAAATGCGCGTCGTTTCCGCGATAATTGCCCAAAGTCATTTTCACGAAGGTTTCCGCGCCCAGACTTTTTGCAAATTCGCTGATAAATTTTTCGATATTTTCGATCATAAAAAAGTTTGAAACCACAGAGTAACACGAGATGAACACAGATAATAATTCGATAAAAAGGGAAGATTTTACAAATAACGTTTTCGCTCTTTTGAAAGAAACATTTGAAGGCTCGCCGCCCGAAGGCAGTCATTATCTCGACCGCGAAGTCGGGGTTTTAAATACGATTGAGAAAATTTCAGCTCAAAACGCTTCACGCTTGATTGGCGGCGCGACCGTCGCCGCTCATCTCGAACACTCGAGATTTTATCTGGAAATACTGCCGGAATTTATGAACGGCAGGACAGAAAAAATAGATTGGAACGAAAGCTGGCTTGTCAAAACCGTCGATCAAGCGCAATGGAATTTATTAAAAGAAAACGTGCAGCACAATTATGAAAAGGTTGCGGAAATGTTTCAAACAATCGCTGTTTGGGACGACGAAAAAGTTTGCGGTGCGATGGCAATCGTCGTTCACACGGCGTATCATCTCGGCGCAATGCGGCAAATTATGAAGAGTTTTTAATCGCAGATTAACGCAGATTTTTAAAGATAAATACAAACGATTTATTTGTTTTTTCATTCGCCTCTTATCTGTGTTTATTTGCTTGTATCTACGGTAAAATTTACCTTAAAAAATTATGAGCAATTTATTTCACTTGGCTTTTCCGGTTAAAGATTTAGAAACGTCGAGAAAATTTTACGGCGAAATTCTCGGCTGCGAAGAAGGCAGAAACTCTGCCGATTGGATTGATTTCAATCTTTTCGGACATCAAATCGTCGCGCATCTCGCGCCCGAAGCGAGCGGCATAAAACACCGAAACGAAGTTGATGCCGACCACGTTCCCGTTCCGCATTTCGGGATTGTTTTGCCGATGGATGAATTCAAATCATTTGCCGAAAAATTAAAATCAAAAGGCGTCGAATTTATCATCGAGCCAAAAATCCGCTTTGCGGGCGAAGTCGGCGAACAGGCGACAATGTTTTTTCTCGATCCGTCGGGAAACGCGCTTGAATTTAAGGCGTTCGCGGATTTCTCGCAGGTTTTCGCCAAATGAAATCCGCAATCGTCATAATCGGCGGCGGCGTTGTCGGCGCGAGCGTCGCTTATCATTTGACCCTTGGCGGTGCGAAAGGCGTTTTAATTGTCGTTCGACACTAATTTCGACGATAGTTTTATTGCGAAAGTATATCAACGAGCAAAACACCGCGCGCCGTTTTTAGCCGAAACAAAAGTAGTGCGCGAAAAATGCCGCGCCGGACTTTACGAAAACACGCCCGACCACCACGCGATTATCGGCGGCTGTGAAATAGAAGGTTTGTATTTTTGCAACGGTTTTTCGGGGCATGGCGTGATGCACTCGCCTGCTTCCGGTCGAGCGATTGCGGAAATTATTCTTGACGGCGAAGCGAAATTTTTGGACGTTTCCTGTTTGAGTCTGGAAAGATTTGCAAAAGGCGAACTGCTACACGAAACGGCATTTATTTGAGAAGACAGTAGTCAGAAATCAGAAGACAGCATAAAATTACTTTATCTACTGCATTCTGTATTCTGATTTCTGGTTTCTTATTTTATGAAAACAGCATTAATCCATCATCCGATTTACCAAAAACACGACACCGGCGCGGGACATCCTGAAACGGCACGGCGTTACGAAGTTATAATGAATGCGCTGCGAAACGATAAAGATTTTTATGAATCTTTGACTGTTCTTGAAGCCGAAAAAGTTTCCAAAGGCATCATCCAAGCCGCGCACACGCCCGAACATTTCAAGCGTGTCGAAGGCGCGTTTGAGAACGGCGTTGAACGGCTTGACGCCGATACGGTTGTTTCGATGCAGTCGTTTGACGCGGCGCTTTACGGCGCGGGCGGCGCTTGTCGGGCGGTTGACGCGGTAATGAACGCGGAAGCTGACAACGCTTTTGTCGCGGTACGTCCGCCGGGACATCACGCGACCGCCGAACACGCGATGGGTTTTTGTCTGTTTAATAACGTGGCGATTGCGGCGCGTTACGCGCAGAATAAATATATGGAAATCGAGCGAGTGGCAATCGTCGATTGGGACGTGCATCACGGCAACGGGACACAGGGAATTTTCTTTGACGATCCGACGGTTTTCTTTTATTCAATGCACCAATATCCGTGGTATCCAGGGTCAGGCTCGCGCGGCGAAACCGGCTTCGGGCGCGGCAAAGGCTACACGATGAACACGCCGGTCAAAGCATTAACAAAGGCGGACGCGCAAAAGCGAATGTTTGAAAGCGCGATTAATGATATTCGGCGCGACTTTAAGCCGGATTTGATAATGATTTCCGCCGGTTTCGACGCCCACCGCGCCGACCCGCTCGGACAATTAAAATTGGAAGATGCAGATTTCGTTTCGATGACGCGCACCGTGAAAGATTGGGCGGCGGAAGCGTGCGGCGGGCGCATAGTTTCGTGTCTCGAAGGCGGCTACAATCTCCACGCGCTCGGCGAATCGGTCAAAGCCCACGTCAAGGCTTTGCAAAGTGCGTAGTGTTTTTATTTTTTATTGCTTTAATTGAACACTTTCTCAAAAACGATTGTTTTTGAGACACATTCCTGTTGTTTAAAGTGACACTGAAACTCAGCAAGCAGTTGACTGCATTTTTAAGTTTAATTCAGCAACTTTTCTTCAGGTTCAATAACTAATCTTGCTGTTTTATGATGACTTCAACAATAATCTACAAATAATTCTCAGAAGGTTAATTTTTGTTTTTTTACATTGGGCATACGTTTTGCAGACTCTCCTGCAAACAGAGTTAGACAGTTCGCAATTGATACACAGACGATGTTTTATAATCTTTGTAAGTATTTTTGAGTATAAAACTAAACATTCAATAAATTCAGGAGGAAATAGTTATATGGCAAATCAAGCAAACACAAGTAATTCACCATTGGTAACAGCGTTGTTTCGTGACCGGCAGAGTGCCGAATGCGCTTATCAGGCAATCAGCAGCCGAGGATATGACAGGGATGATGTTAACGTCATAATGTCGGATGAAACACGTAAAAGTCAGTATTCGACTGACGATACAGAACTCGGTAGTAAAGCCGCGGAAGGAACGGCAACCGGCGCGGGAATCGGCGGAACGGTCGGAGCGGTTTTAGGAGCAATAGCGGCTATCGGAACTTCGATTCTTTTGCCCGGACTCGGACTGCTTGTTGCGGGACCGCTTGCCGGCGCATTAGTCGGCGCAGGCGCGGGCGGATTAACGGGCGGTTTAATCGGCGCGCTCGTCGGCTCCGGCATCCCGGAAGAACACGCGGCGGAATATGAAACCGGAATCAAATCCGGCGGTACGGTTCTAGGCGTGAATCCGCGCAGCAACGAAGACGCTGACTTTTTGGAACGCGAGTTTTCAAACTGTGGCGGAACAAACGTTTATTCTACGGGCAACTCTTCGAGCCGAACAACTTCCGGCACGATGAACACCGACTCATCAACTGCACGCAACGTCGCTTCGACGACCACCACGCGAACTGAAAATGTTGACCGCAACGTCAATACGAGCGGAAATGTAATTCCGGTTATTGAAGAAGAATTGCAGGTTGGAAAGCGCGAAGTCGAAACCGGCGGCGTCAGAGTTCAGACTCACGTTACGGAAAAGCCGGTTGAAGAACGCGTAACCCTGCGCGAAGAAAACGTAACGGTTGACCGTCGCCCAGTAGACCGCTCCGTAACGGATGCGGATTTAGCAGCTGTAAGAGAAGGCGACATCAACGTAACGACACGTGCCGAAGAAGCCGTCGTCTCTAAACAAGCGAAAGTTGTCGAAGAAGTAAATATCGGAAAAACCGTTTCAGAACGCGAAGAAGCAGTTCGCGATACGGTTCGCCGCACCGATGTCGATGTGGAAGAAACCGATGTTAACACTACTCGAAATACAGATTTCGACACGCGCAACAGAAACAACAGCTAAAAGCCAACGGGCTTATTGTTTGAAAAGGGCGAACTTCCAATTTTGGAAGTTCGCCCTTTTCATTTTATTAGTCTTATATAATAAAATTCTCAGTTGTAGTTGCTCTGTCTGCTATATGACAAAACACTTGACTTCCTCTGACATAATTGAAAATACGAATTTTAAGAGTAAAAACAATTATTTTAGCCGCACAATGTTATGACGCCGCTGACTTCCTCGATATTGTTGCGACATTTAATATTTTTCTGCTAAACTTGCCGCATAATCCATAGAGGAGAAAAAACCGATGCCCGACATAGAAATTCCGTGCGTGCAATGCGGCGAGAACTTCGCTTTTACCGAAAAGGAACAGGAAACTTTTTACCAGCACAATATGCCGCAGCCACAGCGGTGTCAGAAATGCCGCTCGAAAAAAGCGGCGAACGTCGGGGGCGTAAACGTCGGCGGACGCTTTCAAATCGTCTGCGACCATTGCGGCAAACACGACCACGTTCCGTTTCAACCGAAAACCGGACGCTCGGTTTTGTGCAAAGATTGTCATCAGGCAAATCGTTCAAAGGTCAGATTTGCATAGCTGTTTTTTATAAACAATCAAAAATGGTTTGTAATATCTGCGGGAGCGAGAACCTGATAAAAGGCACGATTTACGATACGGCTGGAGGCGGCAGCACTGGCTTTATACCTGAAGAAACGTCCGCTTTCAAGAAAATGTTCGCAATGGGCGGACGCGAAATTCAGTCTTACGGCTGTATTCACTGCGGCAATTTGCAGTTTTTAATTGATTTTTCAGAAGAAGACAAACAACAACATCTGGAATTTCAACGACAACCGCCGAGCGTAACCGAAAATTCGGACAACGAAAAATAAATCCGGTTTGTAAAGATAATTTATGACGTTTGAAACCGTCCAATTTGAACTGCGCGATGCGGTGGCGATTATCACGATGAATCGTCCCGAAGCGTTGAATGCTCTTTCCCTGCAGTTGACAAAAGATTTGGGCGGGGCGATTAGAAAAGCAATTGACGAAAATGCACGCGCCGTGATTTTAACCGGAGCAGGGCGTGCCTTTTGTTCGGGCGGCGATTTGCGCGAGATGCAGCAGTTATGGCAAAGAACAGGCAAAATCGAAGCGTTTTTGGAAGAACCTCTAAAATCTCTGCATGACGTAATTTTGCTGATACGTGAAACGCCGATTCCGTTTGTGGCGGCTGTGCAAGGCGTCTGCGCAGGTGCGGGAACAAATTTCGCACTGGCTTGCGATATTGTTTTTGCTGCGAAAGACGCGACGTTTAACGAAGCGTTTGTAAAAATTGGCTTGTTGCCCGATTGCGGCGGAAGTTTCTTTTTGCCGCGCGCCGTCGGTGAAAAAATCGCGGCAGAGTTATTTATGACAGGTGATGCTTTAACAGCCGACCGCGCTTTGCAAATCGGGATGATAAATCGTGTGGTTTCGGCAGAAAATTTGATGGAAGAAGCAACAAAAATGGCGCAAAAACTCGCGTTCGCGCCGACCGCTTCTATCGGACGAATAAAGCGAATGCTCAACGCTTCGTTTTCAAACAATCTGGCGCAGCAACTCGATTTGGAACACACTTCGCAAATCGAATCGGGCAAATCAAACGATTTTCGGGAAGGCGTGCAGGCATTTTTTGAAAAACGCCAGCCGAATTTTACGGGAACTTGAAAATTTATTTTATCGCTTTGGCACTAAGCCGTTAGGTTTTCGAGCCTGACGGCTTTTTTAGTTGTCGGTAGTCGGTTATCAGTACTCAAGTGGAGAAACTGATTTTTACAGACAACTTACTACCGGCAACTGACAAACGTTTATGAATTTGACTTATTGGCAATTGATTCGCGGCAATCGCAATTTTAGAAATTTGCTTTGGGGGCAGTTTATCTCCGAACTCGGCAACTGGTTTAATTTTATTGCCGGTTTGGGTTTGGTGCGCGTCGTCTCGGACGCTTCGCCGCGGGCGGCTGGAATTTTATTTGCCGCGCGCCTCTTGCCGTTTGCGTTTTTGTCGCCGATTGCCGGAACTTTTGTTGACCGATTTTCGCGGCGGACGGTGATGATTGTCTCAGATTTGATGCGCGTTTTTGTAGCGTTGATGTTTTTGTTTGTTTCGGACGCTGAAAATCTCTGGATTGCATATCTGGCAACGGCTCTGCTTTCGACGTTCGGCGCGTTTTTCGACGGCGCTAAAAATGCAACGACTCCGAATCTGACCGGACGAGAAGGATTGCTGGCGGGAACGGCATTGATATTTTCGACCCGGTTTCTGCTGATGGCAATCGGTTCTGCACTCGGCGGTTGGGCGGCGGCGGTTTTCGGCTATAAAGTCGCTTTTCTGATTAACGCGGTTTCGTTTCTGGTGTCGGCGTTTTCCGTCTGGCTGATTCCCGAAGTGGCGACGCGGGAGAAGGAGAATTACGAATTGCCGATTACAAATTATGAGACAAATCGAGAAAAAAGAGCGTCTTTTCTAACCGAGTTAAAAGAAGGTTTTCGCTACACGATACAAAATCATTTCGCCTTGACGATTCTTTTGATGAATATTATTTGGGCGACGGGCGGCGGCGCGATAAACGTCATTTTCGAACGGATGGGCGGAATCGTTTTTGCCGAAAGAGAAAACTGGAATCCCGATATAGCCGTTGCTTTTCTGTGGACGGCGAGCGGTTTCGGTCTGTTTCTGGGAATGATGATTGCTCATCGGGTTTCGATTTATCTTGACCGCAGAAATTTGAACAGCCCTTTTATCGTCTGGACTTTAATCGTTCACGGCGTTTTGTTCGCAATCGCCGGTTTTATGCCGAGTTTGTGGCTTTTTATGATTTTCTGTTTTGTCTCCCGTGCTATTGTCGGCGTGGAATACGCCGTACAGGAAACGATGTTTCAGCGCAGTCTGCCCGATTATATTCGGGGGCGGATTTCAACATTGGACAGAGGCGCGGAAATGACCGTTTTCGGTCTTTCGAGCTATTTTGCGAGCGATTTGATATTTTACATCTCGCCGCAGATGTTGACTGTCATCTCAGGCGTTTTATCGGCAAGCGCGGGCATTTTGTGGTTTGTCAGAGCGCGGCGGGGCGGAGAAGTGAATAAAATTTATAAACAAGAGGAAATTTTGAGAGATGCGTGATGAAAAATGAGATAGAAAGACGGAAAAAGCAACGAGGTTTAAAAAATATTCGTTACTTTTTCCGTCCAAAATCGTTACATAAACCCTTCAGTTTTATGCTTTGAGAAGTTGTTTGGCGATAACCATTCGCTGAATCTCGCTCGTGCCTTCACCGATAGTGCAGAGTTTTGAATCGCGCCAGTATTTTTCCGCCGGATAATCTTTTGTGTAACCGTAGCCGCCGTGGATTTGGATTGATTCTTCCGAAACTCGGACGGCGACTTCCGAGGCATAAAGTTTCGCCATTGCCGATTGTTTCGTCAGTTTTTTGCCTGCGTCTTTCATCAGAGCAGCTTGCTGCGTTAAAAGCCGCGCGGCTTCGATTTGCGTTGCCATATCCGCGAGTTTAAATTGAATCGCTTGAAACTCCGCAATCGGATGACCGAACTGCACGCGCTCTTTCGCGTATTTGACGGCGGCTTCATACGCGCCCTGCGCGATTCCGACCGACAATGCGGCAATCGAAATGCGCCCGCCGTCGAGAATTTTCATTGATTGCAAAAAACCTTCACCTTCGTTTCCTAAAAGATTTTCTTCCGGCACGTAACAGTCTTCAAAAACCACCGAAGCAGTTTCGGAAGCGCGCATTCCCAGCTTGTTTTCTTTTTTGTCCGAGCGAAAACCTTCCATTGATTTGTCGAAAATAAACGCCGAAATTCCTTTGTTGCTTTTTGATTTGTCAGTAACCGCGACGGCGACAAGTGTATTGCAGGAAATAGCGTGAGTGATAAAGTTTTTTGAGCCGTTTACCTTCCAGCCGCCGTTCGAGCGAATCGCGTTCGTGCGCGTACCCGATGCGTCTGAACCGGCTTGCGCTTCGGTCAAACCCCACGCGCCGAACGATTCGCCCTGCGCGAGCGGCACGAGATATTTTTGTTTTTGCTCTTCGGTGCCGAACATATAAATATGATTCGAGCAAAGCGAATTATGCGCCGCGACCGACAAACCGACCGAGCCGTCAACGCGCGCAATTTCCTCGATAATCGTCGCGTATTCGACATAACCCATTGCTGCGCCGCCGTATTCTTCGGGAAAAATCACGCCTAGAAGTCCGAGTTCAGCGAGTTTCGGACGCAGTTCGACAGGAAAATGCTGCGTCTCGTCCCATTCCATAACAAACGGGCGAATTTCGCTCTCGGCAAATTCGCGCACGCTCATCTTTATTTGCTGTTGTTCTTCGGTAAGTTCAAAATTCATAAATAGTTAATGTATATAAAAAGTTTATTCGATTGTATCAAAAAATTAGCATAAAATAATCTCCGATGCGGACGATTAAAATGTTTTTGAAATGGATTTTGGCAATCGGATTTGTGCTTGCGGGAATCAATCATTTTATCAACACGCCGTTTTATTTAAAGATTATGCCGCCGGTTTTGCCCGCGCCCGTTTTTCTAATTTACCTGAGCGGAGTTTTTGAAATTATTTTAGGCGTAATGCTTTTGATACCGAAATTTTCGCGGATTGCTGCTTGGGGTTTGATTGCGCTTTTAGTTGCGGTCTTTCCTGCCAATATCTATATGGCGATGAACACGCGGCTTTTTCCCGAATTCAGTCCGGCTGCGCTCTATCTTAGATTACCGCTGCAAATTGCTTTAATCGTGCTGGTATTTTGGTTTACAAAAAGAAAAGAGGAAACAGAAAGCGAAAAGCCAAATTCAGACAAATGATTTGTTTTCTTTCATTTACTGTTTACCGTTAAAAACTATGGATTGGAAAAAAAACATCATTGAAACGGACGAAGAGATTCGTGATTTATTAAAAAACACAAAACGCATCGCCGTTCTCGGCATCAAGACCGAACAGCAATCTTCTCAGCCAGCGTTTTACGTGCCACAATATATGGCAAACGCCGGTTTTGAAATCGTTCCCGTGCCGGTTTATTACCCGGAGGCGACGGAAATTTTAGGACAAAAAGTTTATCGAAAATTAGCGGACATTCCGGGCGAGATTGATTTGTTGAATGTTTTCCGTCGCTCGAATGATATTCCGCCGCACATCGAAGATATTCTGGCAAAAAAACCGAAAGCCGTGTGGTTTCAATCGGGCATTCGCAACGATGCGGTTGCTGAAACGCTTGCTAAAGAAGGAATTAAGGTTGTACAGGATTTGTGTTTGATGGTTGAGCATCGCGCCTATGGATAATAAATACAAAAATTATTCAAACCGAAAATTTAGTAATAGAAATCAAAAATCAGCGTTTCTTAAATTTTCTTGATTGAATTTTTTTCGGTTTCACGCTTCGTGAATGAGTTTTGAGTTTGGGTTGAACGGATTCATCTTTGGGCGTGAATTTTTTTAAAGTTTTTTGCGTCGGGTTTCGGAAAAAATTCACCTCGTCTTCATCGAGAAGGCGGTACGCGCCGACAGGAATTTTGTCGTCTTTGATGTGTCCGATTGAAATGCGGCGCAGTTTTACGACCGAATGACCGACGGCGTCGAACATTTTTCTAATCTGCTGGTTGTGTCCTTCAAAAAGCGTGACTTCATACCAGCCGTTGTTTTCGGTCGGTTTTAAGTTTTTGATTTCGGCGGGCGCAGTTTTGAAGCCGTCGGGAAGAAGCGTTCCGCGCCGTAGTTTATTGAGCGCGACTTCGGTCGGCAAGCCTTTTGTTTTGACTTCATAAACTTTCGGAACGGCTTTTGACGAAGCGACAAAATTTGTAAATTCGCCGTCGTTGGTCAAAATAATCAAACCTTCGGTATTGAAATCGAGCCGCCCGACCGGATGAACTTTCCCAAAGCCTCTGACCAAATCCGTAACCAGTTTTCTGCCTTCCGGGTCGGCTGCGCTCGACAGATAGCCTTTCGGTTTGTTCAGCAAAATATAAACATTCGCGCGCCTTTCGAGCTTTTTATTGATTAATTTTCCGCCGACCTTGATGTGGTCGGTTTCAGGATTTGCTTTGGTGCCAGGCTCGGTTACGACTTCACCGTTGACGGTTACCGCTCCGTTTGCGATAAGTTCTTCGGCTTTGCGGCGCGAGGCGATTCCGGCTTGCGCGATAAGTTTTTGTAATCGTTCATTCATTTAACATTCAACATTTATCATTTATCAATTCTAGTTGTTTTCAGAATCGAGAATAAAATTTTTGCGAGTTCATCGGCATCCATATAGATACTTTCAAAAGTTTGTTCATTTATATAATCAGTATCTTTAAGAAGTGAGAGCCAGTATTTTGTTTCTAAACATTCCTTATAAGCGAGGCTGATTTTACTCGAAAAATCCGCTTCGGAGATTGCTCCGTTTGCTTCGGCAATGTTTGCGCCGATAGAAGTTCCGCTTCTAAGTATTTGTTTCGATAATACAAACTCTTTCTTATTTTCTCGCAAGTACTGAAACGCCTTTACTATCCGAATTGCAAATTTATACGCTTTTTCATAAGTAACATTATCCTTTTTCATTTACCCTTTTTCATTTATCATTGAACACTAAATGCATATAAGTTATATCTTGATTTTAAGACTTCGGTAAATGATAAATGTTGAATGTTAAATGTTCAATGAACAAGGTCCTCGAAATCTTCGATTGACGGTAACTCCGACAAATCCTTTAAACCGAACTGTATCAGAAAATCTTTAGACGTGCCGTATTGCATCGGTCGCCCGACGGTTTCTTTTCTGCCGCGGGCTACAATCAGGCGCTTGTCGAGCAGAGTTTTGATTGCCGAAGCCGATTGGACGCCGCGAATTTCCAAAATTTCCGGCACGGTTGCCGGTTGTTTGTATGCGATAACAGCGAGTGTTTCCAACGCTGCGAGCGACAGTTTTGCCGACGGGCGAGTTTTTAGAAACGCGCGAATTTCCGCATGAAACTCGGTGCGCGTAGAGATTTGCCAGCCGCCGGCGATTTCACGAAGTTGCAAACCGCCATCGCGCTCTTCGTATTCTTTTGATAATTCTTCGACCGCAGATTGAATAATTTCCTCGTTTTCTTCTAAAACATCAGCCAAAATTTTAACGCTCACAGGCTCGTCGGCAACGAAAATCAAGGCTTCAATTATTGAAACAAGTTCGGCAATGCTTCGCGCTTTTTTTTCCTCATTATCTGAATCCATAAATTTTTCACCACAGAGACTTTTAGAATGATGAATGCGGAATTTATTTTTCATTCGCCATTCATCATTCACCTTTCACCATTTATTACTTCTCTATGGTTAAACTTTACTTAAAATAATCTTGCCGAAGGTTTTATCTTGCAGCAGTTTGACACTTTCGGTGCGGACGATTTCCAAAACGGCGATAAACGCCAGAACGAGTTCGGTTTTGCTTTGCATTTCCTGAAAAAATTCAAGCAGATTTAACCGTTTCGTTTGTAGAATACGCCGTTTCAGATTTTTTATCATCTCGGCTAGAGACATTTCCTCGCGCCGGATTTCTATCTGAATTTCTTCAGTTTGGCGTGCTATGATTTTTTGCAAAACATTGAGCAAATCGAAAACCGAGACGTTTATTTCCGTATTGTTTTCGTCCGTTTCAATTTGCCCGCGCGCGAAAACCGCTTGCTCGATGCTCGAGCGAGTGTAGAGCATCTGCGCCGCCGATTTAAATCGTTCGTATTCGAGCAGACGGTCAACAAGTTCCCGGCGCGGGTCTTCAATACCTTCTTCCGTCTCATCAGAAATCTCGTGCGGCAGAAGCATTTTCGATTTTATCTCAATCAGAGTCGCCGCCATAACAAGAAAATCGCCCGCTAGAGCAATGTCTAGACTTTTCATCAATCGAATGTATTTCAAATATTCGTTCGCAATACGCGCAATCGGAATATCGAAAATATTCGCCTGTTCCTGTTTGATTAGAAATAAAAGCAAATCGAGCGGTCCGGCGAATGCGCCGAGTTCGAGGTTGATTTCATCCGTCGAAGAAGCCGCGACAATGTGCGGCTTTTCGGTGAAGAAATCAAATGTCAATTGTTCGGTCGACTGTTCCATATTCGGCAAGCGACTGTTTGTAAAAAATTACTCTCGTTCAAAAACATTGTCTCTTTCAACGCGGCAAATGCGCGTCACAAATGATTTGTAAAACGTCTCGTAGCCTTTCATTTGCGCGATTTTGTGTTCGACGTTTTCGCGCCAAGCACTAATGGCTTCCAGAGTTTCCCAGTAGCAAATCGTAATTCCCAAACCTTCGCTGCGGGCATGTTCCATTCCGAGAAAACCTTTTTGTTGCGCGGAGAGTTCAGCCATTCGCTGCGCCATTTCGTTGTAGCTGTTTTCTTCGCCTTCGACTCGGATTGAAGTGAAAATCACCGAGTAATACGGAGGCTCCGGTGTTTTTGTAATTTCTGACATCTTAAGTATTATTCTCCCGAATTTATCAAATCCATCGCTTTTTCAATCGGTCTGGCAATAACGGCTTTATCGCCGAATTCTACAATCGGACGTTGCAGCAAACTCGGATACTTGACAATCAATTTTATAATTTCGCCCGGCTCGGTCTCCTCCGACAAATTCAATTCTTTAACTATCGGTTCTTTCAATCGCAAAACTTCAAACGGCGCGAGTTCGAGTTTTTTCAAAAGGTGGCGGAGTTTTTCTACGGTCAGTTCTTCGGCGAAATAATTTATTCTTTCGTATTCAATGTTGTTTTCACGAAACAACTGCGCCAAATTGCGGCACGTCGTTCAAGTCGGCTTTTCATAAACGGTAATTTTTTTCATTATATTTTTCTCAATTTTTTGCGCCGACGATTCCCATTCGCTCGTAAACGGTTTTTAAAGTTTCCCGCGCAATCGAACGCGCTTTTTCCGCGCCGCTTCTCAATATACGTTCTAGTTCGGCGTCGTCAATTTGTTTGACACGCTCTTGAAACGGTCTTAAGAATTCGACGACCGTTTCGGCAAGTTCCGATTTCAAATTTCCGTAGCCTTTACCCGCGAAATTCGCTTCGCATTCTTCGGCAGTTTTGCCGGTAAGCAATTGGTAAATCGTCAACAAATTATTGATTGCCGGACGCGATTCGTCAAATTTAATCGCAGTTCCAGAATCGGTTACGGCGCGTTTTATTTTCTTCGTAACAGTATCGGCGTCGTCAAGCAAAAAAATCGCGCTGCTTGCGTTTTCGTCCGATTTCGACATTTTTTTCGTCGGATCTTGAAGCGATTGAATCTTCGCGCCGATTGGCGGAATAAATGGTTCGGGAATTACAAAAGTTTCGTCGAAGTCGCGGTTGAATCTAATCGCCAAATCGCGCGTGAGTTCCAAATGTTGTTTCTGGTCTTGACCGATTGGAACAAGGTCAGTTTGGTAAAGCAAAATGTCGGACGCCATCAAAACCGGATAGGTGAAACGCCCGGCGCTGACTTTTTCCCGTTTGCCTTTGGCTATGTCTTTGAACTGCGTCATCCGCTCAAGCTCGCCCATCCGCGCGACGCAATTTAAAACCCAGGCGAGTTCGGCGTGTTCGGAAACGTCCGATTGAACAAAAACGGTAGAAACATTTGCATCAATTCCCGAAGCTAAATATATGCGGGCTAAATCTAAAGTTTTTTGCTTTAAGGTTTTCGGCTCTTGCGGCAGAGTAATCGCGTGAAGATTGACGATGCAGAAAAAACTTTCGTATTCGTTTTGTAGCGCGACCCAATTTTTCAGCGCACCGAGATAGTTTCCGATGTGCAATTCGCCGGTCGGCTGCGCGCCGCTGAAGATGCGTTTTTTCATAAAACTAAAACCAGGGAGTTACGAGCAGGTAATTTACAAATTGAAAAACCGGACGTATCACGACGCCGATAACGCCCATATAAAGCAGCGCCATCAAAATCAAAAATCCGTATTGTTCGAGCAGCGCCAGAACGGGTTGAAAACTCGCGGGCAAAAACGTCGCCAGAACTTTACTTCCGTCGAGAGGCGGAAACGGCAGTAAATTAAAAATCGCAAGCGAGACGTTCAGGAAAATTAAATTTATAAACAAAGTTATAATCGGTTTGCCGATACCTGTTTGAAAACTTTCGCTTTTGAATACGCCTGCTTCGATTAACGATTTGAAAATCAGAAAGCTGACGACGGCGATAAAAAGATTTGCTAAAATTCCGGCGATGGAAACCATGACGTTAGCAGTTTTGTAATTCGTCCATTTGCGCGGATTGACCGGCGTCGGTTTACCCCAGCCGATAAGCGGAATTGCGCCAAGTGCGCCGCCGAGCGCGCCGAAAACAAAGCTGACAATCGGTATCAGAAGCGTTCCAATCGGGTCGGTATGCGCAATCGGGTTTAAGGTTACGCGCCCGAGCATAAAAGCCGTGTCGTCCCCGTATTTGTGCGACATCCAGGCGTGCGCAGCTTCGTGCGCCGAAATCGCCAGCAGCAAAACCACCATATAAACTATTAAATTTGAAACTAATTCCGCAATATTTAATCCGTCCATTTTCGTTCTCCGTCCGCGATTTTGCAAACCCTTTTTCGCCGGTGTTCAAAACAAACAAGTTTCGTTGTTTTTACCGTTAAATTGTGCCATTCTTTTCCGAACAAAACAAAATAAGGATATGAAAAAACACATTGTTTGCATCGCCAGCGAACACAAGGGAAATGATTTTTTTGAGGAATGTTACGATGCAGGTTGGCGCGTAACGCTCGTAACGCGCGAAAAATTGCTCGATTCACAGTGGTCTTGGACGAGTTTGAGTGAAGTGAGAACTGTTAAAAATGATGCAAAGACGGAAGATTACGTCCGTGCCGTAACAAACATTGCCGGAATGCGGAAAATCAACCGCGTCGTCGGCGTTGACGAGTTCGACGTTTTGACGGCGGCAAAAGCGCGCGAGCATCTGCAAATCGAAGGCATCGGAAATTCTTTCGCGCTCCGCTTTCGGGACAAATTGCGAATGCGGAATATGGCTGCGAAATTAGGCGTGCCTTGTCCCGAATTTACCGGCGCATTTCATCCCGACGAGGTAAACGAATTTTTAGACCGCATTCCCGCGCCCTGGATTATCAAACCGCGCACGGAAGTCAACGCTTTCGGCATTCGCAAATGTCGGACGAAAGACGAGATTTGGCAAACCTTAATTGAACTCGACGCGCGGCATACCTGGCGCGACCATCCGTCGCAATTTTTGATTGAACGATTTGTCGAAGGCGCAGTTTTTCACGTTGACTCGGTTGTCGAAGGCGGCAAAGTCGTCGCTTCGGGCGTAAGCCGCTACGGAACGACGCCGATGAAAGTTTCCCAAGCCGGCGGCGTCTTTACGACTTTTGTTTTGCCGCACAAATCGAAAGAACGCAGAGAATTGGAAAAGTTAAATAAGCAGCTTCTAAAAAGCTTTGAATACGAGCGCGGAGTGGCGCATGCCGAATTTTTGCAATGCGCCGAGACGGGAAAATTTTATTTATTGGAAGTTGCGGCGCGCGTCGGCGGCGCGTATATCGCCGATGTTTTGGAACAGGCGAGCGGTTTTAATCTCTGGCGCGAATGGGCGAAGCTGGAAATCTCGGATAAAGCGAATCCATACAAGCCGCCGAAAATACGCCGCGATTACGCCGGAATCGCACTCTGTCTGGCAAACGAAGAAAAGCCCGACACATCACATTACACCGAGGCGGAAATCATCTGCCGCGTCTCGAAACCTAAGCACGTCGGGCTAATATTTCATTCGCCTAAATACGAGAGAATCGAAGAATTACTCAAAGTTTATACCGAGAAATTTACGCGGGATTTTCTCGCCGTCGCGCCGACCAAAGAGAGATACGACGACTGAGATTTATTTTGTAAAAGTTTGTGAAAATGGGAAAGAGTGAAAAAAAATGGCTGGTTGCCGCAATCGTTGAATTGCTGCTGGCAGGATGGTTTTTATTTTTAGTCGGTTATCTTTATAATTCTGCCGTTGATACGCCGCAGTCGGCAAATCCGTCGGGCGAGGGCGATATGGTTTTGGCTTTCCTGATGCTTATACTTTTGGCGGTTGCCGCATTTCTCGCCCTCGCTTTTTTAATTTGTCTGCTGGTTTTTACGGTGAAAATTTTTAAGAGCCGCCGGACTTAAACGACTAAAAATGCCTAAATGTCAATAAAAATCACCAAAATAAATTTGTAAAAAATAGTTTTCTTGACGAACCTTTTTCTCGCTGTTTTCTTTTAACCGCTTGTCGTTTAAACTTACGTCTTTTATGATTACCGAGACTTCTTTACGAAAAAATTCGCCGCGGGTTTTAGACCACGATTTAGAAATATATTTTCCCGAACTTCTCGAATTTGAATCAAGCGCAGAACTCGAAAAATCCGTCGTTTATCAAAAAATCAAACCGGAAGTCGAAAGAATCTTGAACGCGGTCGTCCAGGAAGATTTTGCGCCCGAAGTTTTTGAGAAATCGGAAACGATTCGCGCTCTGGCGTGGAATGTCGAACGCGGAAATCGTTTTGACGGAATTGTCGAAGCGTTGAAAAATCACGTGCAATTAAAGAAGAGAGATTTACTGCTTCTGACCGAACTCGATTACGGAATGGCGCGCAGTGGAAATCGTTTTGTCGCGCGGGATTTGGCGAAAGAATTAAACTTAAATTACGCTTTTGTGCCGGTTTATATCGCTTTGCAAAAGGGAAGCGGCGTTGAATCGCAGGTCGCGGACGAGAATACGAAATCACTTCACGGTTTGGCGATATTTTCGCGCTTTCCGATAAAAAACGCCCACGCCGTGGCGCTTCCGAACGGTAAGGACAAAATGCTCGGCAAGGAAAAACGGCTCGGATACTTACGCGCTTTGGTTGCAGACATCGCACATCCGGCAAGTGATTTTCGTGCTGTAACAATTCACCTCGACGCGCATTCGTCGCGCGCGCACCGGCACCGGCAAATGAAAATTGTGCTTGACCACCTGGAAACCTTGCCGAGCCTTCCGACTGTCATCGGTGGCGATTGGAACACGACGACTTACAATGCGCAAAGCGCAAATCGCGCGATTGCCGGTTATTTTCGTCGCGTTTTGATGGGCGTCAAAACAGTCGTCCGAAATCATTACCCGCATCCAGACCGTTATTTTGAAAAAGATTTGTTTACTGAAATCGAACGACACGGCTTCGGTTATAAAAACTTAAACGAAATCGGTGTCGGAACTTTGCATTACGATATGGAAAACGCCGCCTACAACACAAATCTGAGCGACTGGGTGCCGAGCTGGTGTTTTCCGTTTATCTTTTGGGCGGCAAAACAAGCCGGCGGACGAGTCTCTGCGCGCCTCGATTGGTTTGCGGGAAAGGGAATTGAGGTTCGAGGAAAACCGCAAACAATTGGCAATCTATTCGACGATGAAAATCTGCCGCTTTCAGACCACGATGCGATTACTTTGGACTTTACGCTTCCAAAAAGGTAAGATTGAGCCACTAATAAACCCCGAAAGAAAAAATAAGATTAGAAAAAAGTGAAAAAAATTTTGTGTAACGCCGAGTTTTTATCTGGCTTTTCACTTTTCAACTATCCGTTGAAGTTTGTTCGCGGCTAAATCCAAGGAGAAAAAATGTCAGAAGTAAGTTTTTGTCAAACAATCAGTTTTAACGCCGACCATTTCCATTATGAAACCGTCAATCAGGAAAACGGCAACGCGACAATGATAAAATTCCCGATTGATGATGCGCGTTACAGCGCCGGCGATGTCGTCGTCGTCTTAGACAAGGACGACATTCAATTTCACGGAATAATCGGAAAAATCGAGAGCGGATACGCTTTTGCTTACGACCCGAAAGGCTCGCTGCTGCCGGGAACGGTGCAATAAAAAGTCTCATGTTTTAAGTTCTAGTGTCTCAAGATGGATTGAAGAATTAACATTAAATTTCAGACCTGATACGCAGTACTTGAGGCTAAATTTGACTTGACACTTTTGCCCCGGATTTTTATCATCGAATTTCGCCGCTCCCGTGGGGTAGTAGCTCAGTTTGGCAGAGCGCTGCGTTCGCAATGCAGAGGTCAGGAGTTCGACCCTCCTCTACTCCACCATTTGTTTTCAGTAATTTACAGCTTTCTTATTTTCGGTTTTGTGTGCAATTGGTAGGATTTTGGCAGGTTTTCCAAAAGCCCGACTGCTTCACGCATTATTTCTTTACCCCGCTCGTATCGGTGAACACTTCGTAAATCATTGTGTCCTAACAGTCGTGCAGTGACGGTTGAGTTCACATTCAACTCACAAAGTCTTGTTCCGAATGTTCTTCTTAAATCCCGAATCGTAACAGGTTCAATTTTGGCTCTGGCACACGCTCCGAGCATTGCCTTTTTAACTGAAGTGCCTTGCAGTCCGTTTTTCGGATTTGGGAAAAATAAATCACTTCCATTGTGCCGCCGAGTTTCGAGCAGAGCCTTGACCGTATTATTCATCGGGATTTCTACCACTCGCTTCGTCTTACCCTGAACCAGACGTATTACGTCGCTCGACCAGTCCACATTAAATCTAGAAAGTCCAAGCGCATCGTTCTGTCTGAGCCCGGTGTTCAAAACTAAGATACAAACGTCTTGCGCCCAATCCGATTGAAATTCGGCAAAAAACCTCGCTTCGTCTTCCGTTCGCAATATCCGGTTTTGAATATTATCGAACTTCGGTTTTTCAACACGCGAACACGGATGGGCATTGAACGCGATGGGATGAAGTATCTTTTTCCGCAACTTTCTGAAGATTTGCTTTATGGCGTGTCGGTTAAAAATGCCGTTAAAAAAGAATCGTGGGCGTTCACGCTTCGCTATGTGGTGGATTTTTTCCAAAAAGCACCAAAGCAAATGGAGTTTCTGAAAAAGCCGGAGAATTGTGTTGTCTTGGCTTTGCAAAACGAACGTTCAGCTTCTTACTTCGACGCTTTTCAAACTGCGGTTGAAAAACAGGAAGCGAAATTTACGCCCGTTTTAGGCTTGCATAATTGTCCGGCGGAATTGAATTTTATTTCTGGCGGCGAATTCGATGCGAAAAGCGGAGATTTTATAACCAAAGGATTTGTTACCGAAAAACACCAAATTAAAACAGAAGAGTTAATCAAAAGCGATTTTCTGCTCGGACTTGATAAAATGCCGACTTTTCAAAACGAAGATTTTTGGAATCTGCCCGAAAAATATGTGCGCGTTATTTACCCTTCGGAAAATAAACAAGTTGCCGCCAACGGCGATTATTTTCAATTCTCGGATGAAAGCCAATGGACGCTGATTTAGAAAAAAGATATTTCTCGCATCCGGGCAAACCGCTTCAGGAACATTTGCAAGGCGTTAGAGAAAAGGTTTTGAAGCGCACTAATAAATCTGCCCGCGAGTTTGAATTTCAAAACTGCTGAAATCGCCGCCGTTTTTCACGATTTAGGAAAAATCAATCCGAATTTTCAAGAGAAGCTCAAACCTCTTGAGGAAAGAAAAAACAAAGAACTCGGATATTCGAGCCACGCTTATCTTTCCGCTTTCGTCTGGTTTTGTTTCTTTGGGCAGAATCGAGAAAAACTCGTCGAATGGTTCGGCGAAAACGCCGTCTTAAATTTACACAATGTCGCGGCGATGCTTGCCCGACATCACGGCAATTTACCCGACTTTGAAAGCGGTATTTTTAATCAGACCGAAGCGAACCGCCTTTGCGAGTTTTTGACGGAACACGCGGAGGACTTGCCGATTTCCGATTTTCTTCGCCTGCTTGAAAACTTTGAAGGACACGAAAGTTTTTCCCTGCGATGTGAAAGGGCGACACAAAATAAAATCTTGAATTGCCGGGTTTTAGAGGAACAAATAGAAAAAAATCCGCTCGGTTTTTTTCTCGAAACGCAGTTCGGTTTCGCTTGTTTGCTCGAATCCGACAAAAGAGACGCGGGCGCAAACGAAATTTTCAAACGCGAAGATTTGAAGCCTTATTTTGACGCTAATTTTGCCGAAAGGATTGATGAAAAGTTAAACGGTTTTACTGCCGAAAGCGATTTGAATCGTGTGCGAACGGTGATGCGCGAAGAAGCGATTGAGAATTTACGGCGGCAATTAAATCAAGGCGAGCGAGTTTTTACGTTGTCTGCTCCGACGGGCGCGGGCAAAACAATGATGCTTCTCGCATTAGCAAAAGAAATTCTCAAAACCGATTCGGATTTGAGCGTGATTTACGCTTTGCCTTTCCTTTCGATTACCGAACAAGTCGAAGGGATTTGCAAAGAAATTTTCTACAACAATTCCGACGCGGTGAGGCGAATTGATTCGCGTTCGGAAAACGAGCGAATTCAAAAGCTGCAAGAAGAAATGGAAACCGACCAGCGTAAGGAAAAGCTATTTGAGATTTTGCGCGAAAATTTTTCCGAAGAAACTTTTGACCATCGCTTTATCGTGACGACTTTCGTGCAGGTTTTTGAAACTTTAGTTAGCAATCGCAACATGAGAAAGTCTTTAATCGTTATCAAATTACAAAAGCTGGTGAAATTGATTCGATTAAAAAACTTGCCGAAACAATTTGCGAAAACGACGAATCCTGTTTGGTGATTCTGAACACGATAGACGACACGAAATTGCTTTACGAGCGTTTAGCCGAATTTTACGATGCGGACGAATGCATTTTATTAAACACGCATTTTACTCTCAATGACCGACGGGCGAAATTGAGCGATTGCCAAGAGAGATTGCGAAACAAAGAGAAAATTATTCTTGTTTCAACACAATTGATTGAAGCGGGCGTTGATATTGATTTTCCGGTTTTATATCGGGATTTATGTCCGCTTCCGAATCTGATTCAATCAGCCGGACGCTGCAATCGCAACGGAAAACAAGCAATCGGCAAAGTTTATTTTATAGCTTTGCAAAAGGAAAACGGTAAAGTTTCTGCCGAACTGATTTATCGCGGAAAAGACAAAATCTTGCTTGATTTTGGACGATATAACTTTCCGCAAGTTATAACTGAAAGTAAAATGAAAACGCTTCAAGAAAAGTATTTTGAATTCGTCGGGAGAAATTTATCGGTCGGTGTTCACGAACAAACCAACATTAAGCTCAATATGATTCGGCATATCAATAAGGCTGAATTTGAAACTCTCGGCAAATTCAGATTGATTGATGAAAAGGAATTTGGCGAAGAGTTTCGATATTACGTCAAAGATGATGGAAAATTTGAAAAATTAAAAGAATTAGCCGAAATAAAAACCGGGAAAAGTTTCGCGGAAGCAAAGCAAAAACGAATTGCTGTCGAAACAAAGATGCGCGAAATGGCGGGCGACATTGTGCAATTTCGCGTTCCAAAAGTGAAAAGTGCGCCAGGGTTTTCTGATGAAATTTTAGGGATACGCAAATTATCAGATGAGCGTGATTATTCAAGCGAAAAGGGAATCAATCTAGAAATTGGTGGTTGTTTCATTTAATCGGGTATAATCGGGTATAATATCGGGTATGATTGATTCAATCGAACAATTCAAAATCGAATTTTCGCCGACGCACGCGATTCTCAATTTGATTTCAGAGATTGATGAGTTTAAGGGTAAATGGACTGCCTTAAAGAATCTTTCCCCCGAAAGATTGCTCGCTTTGCGGCGCGTGGCGACGATTGAGAGTGTCGGGTCTTCGACGCGCATCGAAGGCGTGAGATTGACGGACAGAGAAGTCGAAACGCTGCTTTCCAATCTTAAACAGTATTCGTTCAAATCGCGTGATGAAGAAGAAGTCGCGGGTTACGCCGAAGCGATGGAACTCGTTTTTGAATCGTGGCGCGAACTTAAGCCGACGGAAAATCATATCAAACAGCTTCATTCGGTTTTGCTGAAATTCTCAAGTAAAGATACGGCGCATCGCGGAAGATATAAAAAACTTTCCAACAACATCGTCGCTTTCGATGCGGACGGCAAAGAAATCGGAGTCGTGTTTGAAACCGCTTCGCCTTTTGAAACCGCTTTGGTAATGGAAAAATTGGTGAACTGGCTGAACCGGACGATTGAAGACAAAGCGATTCATCCGCTTTTACTCGTCGCGGTTTTCGTTGTTTCATTTTTGGCAATTCATCCTTTTCAAGACGGTAACGGTAGGCTTTCGCGGATTCTGACAACGCTGCTGCTTCTGAGATTCGGCTACGAATATGTGCCGTATATCTCGCTCGAAAGCATCATTGAAGACAACAAAGATTCATATTACAAAGCGCTTCGGCAAACGCAGAAGACTTTGCGCGAAACAGAAGCGCGAACCAATTGGGAAAAATGGTGTTTGTTTTTTTTGAAATGTTTGAAAAAGCAAAAGGATAAATTAGCGGCAAAATTGGAACGCGAAAAAATTATTGCGCAGATTTTGCCGAAATTATCCTGCGACATTCTCGCTTTGCTGAAAGAACACCAAAGATTAAGCATCGCGGAAATCGAAGCTGTAACCAAAGCCAACCGCAATACTTTGAAAGTTCGTCTGCGCGAACTCGTCCGCGACAACTTAATCGAACAAAACGGCAAAGCGCGTTCAACTTGGTATCGGCTGAAAGCGTAAAAATTATGTCCGACGCTCAAACGAAATTTACCGGAACCGAAGTCGGATATTATTTTATCTGCCGGAAAAAGTTGTGGTGGTTTAATCACGGCATCCAGATGGAAACCGAATCCGACCGCGTGAAATTGGGCAAGCTCGTTCACGAAAATTCTTACGAACGCAGGAAAAAGGAAATCTCGATTGACGGGAAAATCGTGCTTGACTGGCAGGCGGACGGCATCGTTCACGAAGTCAAACTCACCGACCGAATGGAAGAAGCGCACGAATTTCAATTGCTGTATTACCTTTATTATCTGAAGCAAAAAGGCGTTGAAAACTTAACTGGGCAGATTGATTACCCGAAACTGCGCCAAACACAGACCGTCGAATTGACCGTCGAAAAAGAAGCGAAACTTGAACAGGCATTAACGGAAATAGAGAAACTAGTTTCAAAGGATACGCCGCCCGAAGTCGAGCCGATGAAAATTTGTAAGAGTTGCAGTTACGCGGAACTTTGCTGGGGATGATTTAAGGCACAAGTAAAAGTAAGAACTAATGTTCTAATCCAAAATCTAATTATGGCACGTCATTATTATCTAACGCGCTCAGGCAGACTGAGGCGCAAGGACAACACGCTGTTGTTTGAATTGGCGGGTGAAGAGGAAAAAAACGAATCACCGAATAACATTGATGAAACCGAAGAAGAGTTCGATACGGAAGATTTATCGAATATCGGGCAAAATTTGGGCGCGGACTCGCTCGGCGAATTTACGTTTGAAACGGAAAGTTTTATCGAACCGCTGGTGATAGAAAATGAAATTGAAACGGATACTCCGGTGCGCGTCAAAGAAAAGCGTGTCATCCCTGTTGAAGACGTTGACGCGATTTGGTCGTTTCAGGAACTCGATTTGAACGCGAGAGTATTGAATTTTCTCGCGCAAAAGAAAATCCCCGTTCATTTTTTCAACTATTACGGTTTTTATACCGGTTCATTCTACCCGCGAGAATATCTCCAAGCAGGATTTTTACTGGTCAAACAAGTCAGGCATTACAGTTCAAATTTGAAACGTCTGCGAATCTCACGCGAACTAATCGGCGCGGCTCTGCACAATATCCTGCGAAATTTGCGATACAGAGATTCACGCGGAATAGATTTGCTGGCGGAAACCGAAGCCGTGCAGACGGAAGTTTTGCGGCTGGAATCGGTAAAAACGATTAACGAACTGATGGCGTGCGAAGGCAGGGCGCGAGCGGCTTATTATCAGGCGTTTGAAAAAATCATCAAGCGAGACGTGGAGTTCAAGAAGCGCGTTCGCCGCCCGCCGGACAATATGGTAAATGCATTGATTTCGTTTACCAACGGTTTGGTATATTCATCGGTATTAACACAGATTTACCGCAGCCAGCTTGACCCGACCATTTCATTTCTGCACGAACCGGGATTCAGACGTTTCTCGCTTGCTTTGGACTTAGCGGAAGTCTTCAAACCGATTCTCGCCGACCGATTAGTTTTCAGACTTTTTAACAACGGACAGCTTTCCGAGAAGCACTTTGCACAGGATTTGAACTGCTGCTACCTGAAGGATTCGGGCAGAAAAACAGTTTTAAGAGAGTGGGACGCGCGACTAAACACAACCATTGAACACAGACGTTTGAAGCGTAAGGTCAGCTACGAACGTTTGATTCGTCTCGAATGCTATAAACTGGTGAAACATTTAACGGACGTTGAAGAATACAAAGGTTTTCGCGCTTGGTGGTAGAAGATGTATGTTTTAATTGTTTATGATGTTTCGGTCGAACGAGTTTCCAAAGTTCACAAACTGCTGAAACGGTATTTGAACTGGCGGCAAAATTCCGTTTTTGAAGGCGAAGTAACCGATGCGCAGATTAAAGCGGTAAAGAATGGTTTAATGAAAATTATTGATGAAGAATCCGATTCGGTTCTACTCTACATTGCGCGTGACGAAAAATGGCTCAAACGTGAAGAGATAGGAAATCAAAAGGGGACAACAGCTAATTTCATTTAATTCAATAGATATGTAACTGGATATGTTCCGATATAGTCGTCAGCCATCGGAGAAAAGCGTAAAGATGAATCTTATAAATTAAATAAATATAAAAGTAAATGTGTAACTTGTTATAAAACAATCGGTTAATTCGCGTCGTCAGCCTAGGACATTTTTAGCACTATTGCCCCTCGACGACAAACAGCCTAAAACATTCTGTTATAATTTAGGTAATGTCTAGTAAAATCAGCATTGTTTATGTTTGAAAATCAGACTTTTAATTGAACCAATGTGGAATTGAAACCGGATTACGGTGAATTATACGGCGATGATTGCGATTTCTTTTAATTGAACCAATGTGGAATTGAAACTCATATCGGCGCGGCAATCAATTTTGAGCGCGGAGGCTTTTAATTGAACCAATGTGGAATTGAAACTTGCGCGAGTATTTCCGCATCCAGGCGTTTTGCAGGGCTTTTAATTGAACCAATGTGGAATTGAAACTCAATCCAGATTGTGCGCGATGCGAATCTGGCAAACCTTTTAATTGAACCAATGTCAACCAGTGACGACGGCACACCATATTTATCTGATAATGACCCACCGCTCAAACGAATTGAAGAAGGCGAAAAACTTCTCGCGCCGAACGGCAAACCGTCGAATCTAACGCCGTTTCAGCACGCACAGGTCAGAACCGAAAATTTCAAGAAATACTTTGGTGATTGGGAAGCGGTTGCGCGAAAAAAAGCATTATTTGCAATGCCTGTAACGCCAATAAATACCGGCTTGCTCGGCAATATTATACAACTAAACCTTTGGATGCAGATGCTTTGTAGTGTGAATTTTGCCCCAGCGTTTTTGAGCCATATCTATCGCTTGGCGTAAATCCGTTCTCGAAGGCAAACATTCAATCCAAGATACACAAATTGCGCTAGTCAAAGAATTTGAATCAACAAAGAATTTTTCATTAAATCAGGTTGAAAAGAATTTTGCTGAATTTGGAGTTGGAGTATTGTTTTGGCTCGACACTAATGAAAAGTCCAAAAAGAGAATAAACATGCGTCAAAATACCCTTTTTGACGCATAAACTTATACTGCTCACTTCTAGGTATTAGTTAAATCTAAACCGCCTTATAACTGAAATCCTAAAATGTCCCTTGTTTTAACTTTCGAGACACCTTATAAACCACCCTTTTTGAAACATTTTTACAGAAGCCAAAATGAAAGCTCGGAAGTTCATTAAAAGAGATAGAACGATAGTTGGTCGTGCCACTGGTACGCTTTTGTGCCTTTTGTCATTACCTGTTATTAACGCAGAATATGACTGGCGGACAACACCAACTAATCCAATAAAAGCAATCGGATTGATTAGAAAATTTGTTAATCGTCACCTTCCACAGAATCCTGAACTTCTCACTGATGCGAGATTTGTAATTGAAGCTGAAATACGTGCCTCAAAAAGCAGATTGGGTCGAAAACAGTTAGCGGTATGGAATTTTGGTGACGACATTAAATCAACATTCGAGCAGGCTTCAAGAGAATGGGCATTACTTGAACTGGAAGAAGATTATTCTGCATTTGAAGTTGAAATTTAATTTACCGTCTCAAAAACGCCCGGATACTGTTGTCGAATTCAATGTGACAGTTTAGCAAACCTCGAAGTTCTGCTTTTAGCGATCGGCTGACCGTTCAGAAAGTTGATTGTCCTTAACAGATTGATGCCCGTCGCCGTGGCGATCTCCTG
>JAABUN010000700.1_pt1 | contig 83256 bp, 89 predicted proteins | sample 5559311 | NCBI WGS metagenome assembly JAABUN01 (sample SAMN10711877, study PRJNA513370) | rock metagenome | isolation source: Antarctica rocks | place: Antarctica: Victoria Land, Siegfried Peak sud
GGACCGACCGCACCCGGATGTCTTGCAGCGTCTTGTGGTCCAGCTTCCGACCGTCATCTTCGCGCATGCCCCTATTTAACCAGGAAAGACAGGCCATGTCCAGCTACTAACAGTCGGCTTAGGGTAACGCGCACACCACCCGCCGGACTGCCTTACCGTCCGAGGCTCCGGCTCGATCGAGCCGGACGTCGGCGCACGAGGAGGACGTGTGGGCAGCAGCGCGGTCGAGCTCGTCGAGGCCGAGGTCCGTGAGCTGGTGCGCCGCCGGGGCCTGGACCGGGAGGTCGACGGACCGCAGATGCGCCGGCTCATGGACGAGGTCGCCAGGCACTACGGCGAGCGCACGCTCACCTCGACGCTGTCCCCGCGGCCGGACGCGACGCTCGGGGCTCGGGTGGTGTACGACGCGGTCGCCGGTTTCGGTCCGCTGCAGCGCCACCTCGTCAAGCGCCGACAGTCACCACACGGGCCCGTTCATGTCTGAGCTGAGTGGCGTGAGTGGCGGATCGCAGCCCGATTGACCGGCGTGAGATGGCCAGAGCACACAAGCGCGTCCGCAGCCGCGCCGCATCCACCTCACCGACCAGAATTATGCGCCTCCCTGGGGTGTGACGGCCGAGGCTCCCTGACGTGCTCCGGATCGGCAGAGCAAGGCCGCCAGCTGGACTTCCGAAGCGAGCGCTCAGCGGCAGATGAGTGCGCTTAAGCCGCCGTGTCGAGTACGGCATCGGCCGCCATCCATTCGCTCGCTCGGACCAGAGATGGCCCGCCGTACCTGCTCAAGCGTGCCTCTCGCAGTTGACGAGGTTGACCACGGGAGTAGGGTCTTAGTTGACGGGGTTGACGACCGGAGGCGCGCCATGGCCGCACGTAGGACGACGGAAGCACGGTCGATGTCGACCACTGGGGCCGCCGCACACCGGGCCAGCCCCAAGGCCGGATACGCCAACCTCCTTGCTGACCTGCCTCCGTCGCATGAGCGCGTGCTGAGAAGCATGATCATCGAACTGCGTCGTCGGGATCCGGACGGAGCACAGTTGAGCCGAACTGACGACCCGGATGAGCTCGCCCGAGCAGTTGCGGAGCGCATCGTCGATTTCTCCGCGCGCTGGGTCGAGCACCTTGGTCCGTTCTACGACAGCGCAAGCGTTGCGGCATTGCTCGCGCGCAACGGTGACCCAATCACAAAGCAGGCGGTGAGCAAGCGAAAGGGTTTGTTGTCGCTCACCACAGGCAGCGGCCAGGTCGTATTCCCAGCGTTTCAGTTCCGGGACCGCCGCCCGGTCCCCGGGATGGCCAAGGTTCTCGATGAACTGCCCGACCATGTGGTGTCGCGCTGGACCCTCGCGTCCTGGCTCGTGTCACCGGACGTCGACCTGGACGGTGCACGTCCGATCGACGTGTTGCATGACGGCAGCGATGGTGACATCGCGGCCGTCGTGACGGCCGCCCGCCAGTGGCGGGTTGCGCTCGCCGCATGAGCGGCGGTCTGCAGCCGCCACCGGCAACTCTCAACGGCTTCCCGCGGCTGCCGGCACGGAGACAGCCGAAGGAGCTCTACCGCATCGTCCATGCTCGACACCGAACGACCGGTGCTCTAAATCCCCCGTGGCACTACAGCTCGACGGTGGCCGGACAGCCCGACGGGGGCGGTCGCTTTGACCTCGACCCGCCTCTGGGCACCTGTTACTGGTCCGACCGCCGCTACGGCGCGTGGGTAGAGGTTTTCCGCGGCGCGCGGCTGCTTGATCCGGCGGACGCGCGCAAGCGTCGGCTGTTCGTCGCGACACCGCCGAGGCAGCAAATCGCCGACCTGATCGCGGGAGCGGCCTACCGCTTCGGCGTGACGGCGGAGGTCTCGACCACTCCGGATTACACGCTCCCTCGCGAGTGGGCAGCAGCCCTCGCTGCTCGGGGCTTCGCCGCGGTTCGCGGTACATGCCGGCACGACCCCACATCGCGGGCGCACAACATCGCGGTGTTCGGCCGGGCTGGAGCGTCAGCGCGACGGGCTGGCTGGCGCACCCTCTGCACCCGAATCGAAACGGACCCACTGCTCGTGCGCGAGCTTGCTCGACTACATGTCTACGTCGCTCCGATTCCGCACAGCGTCCCCACAGTCTACCTGTGACCCCGTGCACTGCCCAGCACGCAGCAGCGACCACGCATCGGCAGGCGCACAGTCAGCGGCATGAGCGGACTTTGACCAGCCGCTGGTCCCTACCGAGCAGAGCCGGTTCTCCGGACCTCCTGGTGCGCCGACTCAATCGGCGACACGGCGTGTCGCTAGCCACGAGTATGGGACCGGCCTGAGCGAGTTCTTGCCACGGTCATGGGACCACCCCGGTTGCCAGTCATGGGACCACCTGCGTGTCGTGCGCAGGGGTTGCGGTTGCGAGCCACGACCGATCTCTTCGTGTCCAGCGACGTGGAGGCATCGGGTGGCGTTCCGGGAGGTTCGTCTGGATGAGATCAGGGAGGTCCTGCGGGTGTGTCTCGGGGGTGCTGGGCTGCGGAGGGCCGCGGAGCGGGCTGGGGTGGATCGCAAGACCGCCCGCCGCTATGTCGAGGCGGGCGAGGCCGCGGGGCTCGTCCGCGACGGTGGTGAGGCGCAGCTGTGCGATGAGCTGATCGGTGCTGTTGTCCTGGCTGTCCGGCCCGCGCGGGCGAGTGGGCACGGGCTGGCGTGGGAGGCGCTGGTGGGGTGGGAGGAGCAGATCACCTCGTGAGTGCAGGTTGACCTGCAGCTGACGAACATCCGCGAGAAGCTCGAACCTCCGTGTGCGGTATCCCCGGCTAGCGCTAGCGCGCCGGGTCGTGGGGCTCGTCGCCCTGGTCGCCTAGCGCAACTGCATCTGAACAGGCCGTCATGGGCCCACGCCAAGCTTGTGGATAACCGCACACCGCCCGCCGGACTGCCTTACCGTCCGAGGCTCCGGCTCGATCGAGCCGGACGTCGGCGCCATAGGGGGACGGGTGGGTAGCAGCGCGGTCGAGCTCGTCGAGGCCGAGGTCCGTGAGCTGGTGCGCCGCCGGGGCCTGGACCCGGTGGCCGACGGCGCGCAGATGCGCCGGCTCATCGACGAGGTCGTCGTGCACTACGGCGAGCGCACGCTCACCTCGACGTTGTCCCCGTTGCCGGACGCGACGCTGGCGGCCCGGGCGGTGTATGACGCGGTCGCCGGTTTCGGTCCGCTGCAGCGCCACCTCGACGACCGCGAGGTCGAGGAGATCTGGATCAACGAGCCGGGTCGGGTGTTCGTCGCGCGGCACGGGCGCTCGGAGTTGACGACGACGATCCTGACGGCCAACCAGGTGCGTGACCTGGTCGAGAAGATGCTCAAGAGCTCGGGCCGGCGCATCGACATGAGCAGTCCGTTCGTCGACGCGATGCTGCCCGACGGTTCGCGTCTGCACGTCGTCATCCCCGACATCACCCGCCGGCACATGTCGGTCAACATCCGCAAGTTCGTGCTGTCGGCGCACTCGCTGGACGAGCTCGTCGAGCTGGGCACGCTCACCGGGCAGGCCGCCCGCTTCCTCGAGGCCGCCGTCGTCGCCGGGCTCAACGTCATCGTCGCCGGCGGCACCCAGGCAGGCAAGACCACGCTGTTGAACTGCCTGGCCGCGTCGATCCCCGGCCGCGAGCGGGTCATCACCTGCGAGGAGGTCTTCGAGCTGCAGGTGCCGCTGCCCGACGTCGTGGCGATGCAGACCCGGCAGGCGAACCTGGAGGGCACCGGCCAGATCGAGCTGCGGCGCCTGGTCAAAGAGGCGCTGCGCATGCGCCCGGACCGGATCATCGTCGGGGAGGTGCGTCAGCAGGAGTGCCTGGACCTGCTCATCGCGCTGAACTCGGGGCTGCCGGGCATGTGCTCGATCCACGCCAACAGCGCTCGCGAGGCGATCGTCAAGATGTGCACCTTGCCGCTGCTCGCGGGCGAGAACGTGGGGCACGGCTTCGTCGTCCCGACGGTCGCGAGCTGCGTCGACATCGTGGTGCACACCGCGAAGGACGGCACCGGGCACCGCCGGGTGCGCGAGATCGTCGCGGTGCCCGGCCGGGTCGAGGGCGACGTCGTCGAGGTCGCCGACCTGTTCGTCACCCGCGCGCAGCGACTCGTGCGCGCCGACGGCTACCCGCCGCACGCCGAGCGCTTCGAGTGGGCCGGCCTGCAGCTGGCGTCGTTGCTGGCGCAGGACGGGGCGGCGTAGTGGGCGCGCTGCTCGGGCTGCTGCTGGGCTTGGGCTGCCTGCTCGTGTGGCGCTCGCTCGAGCACGACCGCAGCTCCCGCGTCCGCACCGGTCCGGGCTGGCGGGGGCGCACCCGCGAGCTGCTCGCCCAGGCCGGCATCGAAGGGGTCAGCCCCGCGCAGCTGGTCGGCGTCAGCGTGGCGCTCGGGCTCATCGCCTTTGTCCTGGTGCTCGGTACGTCCAGGGTGCCGCTGTTGGGCGTGCTGTTCGGGACCTTCGCCGCCGGCATCCCCCTGCTGCTGGTGCGCCGGCGACGCAACCAGCGAGCCATCGAGCTGCGTGAGGTGTGGCCGGAGGCCGTCGACAACCTGGCCAGCGGGGTGCGCGCCGGGCTGTCGCTGCCGGAGGCGCTGACGCAGCTCAGTGGCCGTGGGCCGGTGCAGCTGCGCTCGGCGTTCGGCCGCTTCGGTGAGGACTACCGGGCGACGGGCCGCTTCGGCGAGAGCCTCGACGCGCTCAAGGCGAACCTCGCCGACCCGGTCGGCGACCGCGTCGTGGAGGCGCTGCGGATGGCTCGCGAGGTGGGTGGCACCGACCTCGGCCGGCTGCTGCGCACGCTGTCGGCTTTTTTGCGGGAAGACGCCCGCACCCGCGCCGAGCTCGAGACCCGGCAGGGCTGGACCGTCAACGCCGCGCGCCTCGCCCTGTGCGCGCCGTGGATCCTGCTCCTGCTGCTGTCGAGCCAGCCGGACGCGGTGTCGGCCTACAACACCGCCGCCGGCACGCTCGTGCTGCTGGCCGGCGGCGGCGTGTCGCTGCTGGCCTACCGGGTGATGCTCCGCGTCGCCCGGCTCCCGCGGGAGCGGCGGGTGCTGCGGTGAGCGCCGTGCAGGGCGTCGGCCTCGGGCTGCTGGCGGGCAGCGGGCTCGTGCTCGCCATCGCCGGGATTCCGCACGCGCGGCGGCCCACCCTCGACGACCGGCTCGGCCCCTACCTGCGCGACACGCCCCGGCCGTCCCGGCTGCTCGCCGGCAGCACGACGCTGACGCCGTTCCCGACGCTCGAGCGGCTGATCCGACCGGTGCTCGGCGACGCCACCGCCTTCCTCGAACGCTGGGTCGGCGGCCTCGCCAGCGTCCGGCGGCGCCTCGAGCAGCTCGGCACCGAGAGCTCCGTCGAGCAGTTCCGGGCCGAGCAGGTGCTCTGGGGCGGCTTCGGCCTGGCCGCGTCGCTCGCCCTGGCGTTGCTGCAGGTGCTCGGCGGCAGCGGCACCAGCGCCCTGACGGTGCTCGTCTCGGCGGTGCTGTTCACCGTGGGCGGCGTGCTCGGGCGGGACCGGTGGCTCACCCGACAGGTCGAACGGCGCGAGCAGCGCATGCTCGAGGAGTTCCCCACCGTCGCCGAGCTGCTCGCCCTCGCGGTGACGGCCGGCGAGGGGCCCGTCGGCGCGCTCGAGCGGGTCAACCGCATCTCGGGCGGCGAGCTCAGCCGCGAGCTCGGCCGGGCGCTGGCCGAGGCCCGCGCCGGCGCCTCGCTCGTACAGGCACTCGACGGCATCGCCCGGCGCACCTCGCTCGCGCCGCTGGCCCGCTTCGTCGACGGCGTCGCGATCGCCGTCGAGCGCGGCACGCCGCTGGCCGAGGTCCTGCGCGCCCAGGCCGTCGACGTGCGCGAGGCCGGCAAGCGCCAGCTGCTCGAGTCGGCCGGCAAGCGCGAGATCGCCATGATGGTGCCGGTCGTGTTCCTCGTGCTGCCGGTGACCCTCGTGTTCGCCCTCTTCCCCGGCTTCTACGGCCTGTCGTTCCTGACGGCCGGCTGAGCCGTCCCGATGCCCGCCCCGACCGTGTCTCTCCCACCCGCCCAGCCCCAGTACCGGAGGAAGCATGCCGATCCACCTGCTCACGCTCAGCCTGATCGTGTCGCTCCAGACCCGCCTGTCCGAGCGCATGGCCGGGCACGACCGTCAGCGCGGCGACGTGCCGGGCTGGGTGCTCATCACGCTGATGACCGCCGGCATCGTCACGGTGCTCTGGCGTTTCGCCGGCCCACGGCTGCTCGAGATCCTCACCAACGCGATCAACTCGGTGTCCGGACCCGCCTGAGCCGCCCTCGTGGCGGCGCCGGCAGCAGCACCGTCGAGTTCACGCTCGTCTCGGTGCTGGTCGTGCTGCTGTTCCTGATCGTCCTGCAGTTCGGCGTGGCGCTGCACTCGCGCAACGTGTTGGTCGCGGCCGCGCAGGAGGCGGCGCGCTACGGCGCGAACGCCGACCGCGGCCCGGCCGACGCCGAGCAGCGCGCCCGCACGGTCGTCGCCCAGGCGCTGTCGCCGGGCGTCGCGGCCCGGCTCGACGAGGTGCGTGCCGAGGTGGTGCAGGTCGACGGCGCCGCCACCATGCAGGTCACCCTCGCCGGCCCGCTGCCGCTGGTACTCGTGCCCGCCGGCCCGCTGCGCGTCAAGGTTCAGGGGCACGCCCTCGAGGAGGGAGCGCTGCAGTGAGGCGCCGGCCGTCGGGCGAGCAGGGCAACGCGCTGGTCGAGTTCACCTATCTCGCCGTGCTGCTCATGGTGCCGCTGGTGTACGTGCTGACTGCGGCCTTCCAGGTGCAGCGGGCCGCCTTCGGCGTCACCGAAGCCGCCCGGCAAGCCGGCCGGGCGTACGCGACCGCCGACGACCCGGCCTCCGGCACGGCGCGGGCCCGCTCGGCCGCTCGGCTCGCCCTGGCCGATCAGGGCGTCAGCTGCGACAGCTGCCTGCGCGGGCCGACCGGCGCCCTCGTGCCCGACGGCGAGGTGCGCGCCACCGTCACCTATCGCGTGCGCCTGCCCGTGCTGAGCGTGTTCTTCCGCGGTGGCAGCGGCCCGAGCATCCCGGTGAGCTCGACGCACGTGGCGATCGTCGACCGCTTCATGGCGTCGTCGTGAAGCGACCAGGCCGAGCGCGAGCAGGGCAGCGTGCTGCTGCTGGTCATTGGTTTCGCCGGGCTGCTGGTCGTGCTGGTTGCGGTGGTCGTCGACGTCTCAGCGGTGGTGCTGGCCAAGCGGGCCGTCGCGAGCGCGGCCGACGGCGCCGCGATCACCGCCGCGCAGGCGCTCGACGACGACGCCGTCTACGCGGGTCGGCTGTCTTCGCAGCTGCCGCTCGATCCCGTGCTCGCGAGCAGCCGCGTCGCCCGCTACCAGACGCAGGTGGCCGCGTCCCAGCCCGGGTTGCGGTTGACGGTCCGCGTCGACGGGCGCACCGCGGCCGTGCGGGCCAGCCGTACGCTGCGCCTGCCGCTGCGTGTACCCGGCGGCTCGGGCAGCATCGAGGTGACCGCCGAGGCCAGTGCGCGGGCGCCGACGCTGCCCTGACCACGGTTCTCACCGCGTAGGTGCCAGCCACGGTTCGCACCGCCTAGGTGCCGGCGGTGCGGTGACCTCTCTGCCGGGCCTTGCGGGCAGCGGCATCGTGTACTGCCTCACCGTCGCCGCGACGGGCGAGGGAGATTTTCTCCCCGCAGGACCGACCGTGACCGCGGTCCTTCTGCTCGTCCGGTGGGTGAAGCCGCTGTCGGCGAGGCTGTGACCGCAGCTCCGACGGCTGGCCGCACGTCCAGTCGTCCGGCCCGATCCAGTGCTGGACCGGGCCGGACACCTGCGGTTCGGACGAGGCTGCGTGAGCAGCCGGGTGGCTCAGCCTGCCGCGCTCACCGGTGCTGCCGGAGCGCGCCCTGCACCCGGTCCGGGCGGCAGCTTCGGCGTCGGGGCCTTGACCACCGGGGCCTTCGGTGTGGCCGGCCGCGACGTGTCGCCGCGCGGGGTGGGGATCACGCCCGCTTTGCTGATGTCGACACCGCGCATCGCCCGCGCCATCGTGCCGAACAGATCGGTCTGGTCGGTGACCCCAAGGACGTTCGCCGCCTGGGGTCCCTGCGCCGCGATGCGCACCTGGGTGCCGGTGTGGGTCTGCGAGCGGCCCTGCAGGTTCGTCGCGTAGTTGAGCGTCATCGGGACGCCGTCCTTGGTCGTGAGCGTCGCCAGCAGACCGGGGCTGTGGTTGGAGTCGGTCTGGCTGTTGTAGGTGATCTGGCTGGTGTGACCGTGGTCGGCGGTCACGACGACCAGCGTGTCGGGGTGCTCGAGGGCGTAGCGGCGCCCCACCGCGACCGCCCGGTCGAAGTCGGCCGTCTCGCCTATCTGGCCGCAGGGGTTCTGCGCGTGGTCCTGCTTGTCGATCGAGGCGCCCTCGACCTGCAGGAAGAAGCCCTTGCGGTTGCCGAGCTGCTTGGTGTTGAGCAGGCTGATGGCTTTGCTCGTCATCGCTTCCACGCTCGGCTGGCCCGCCGGCAGGTCGGGGTTCGGCGTGCTGCACGCGATCGGGTTGTTGCTGTTGCTGCCCGGCACGTAGGGCGTGGCCGGCGGCCCCGCCCAACGGGTCGGCAGGGTGCCCTCACCGAAGAGGCCGAGCACCTTCCGGTCGGCCTTGGCCTTCTTGAGCGACGCTGAGTCGGTGACGAGCTGGTAGCCGGCCACCTGCGCCTGCTGCAGCACCGTCAGACCGCCGTAGCGACCACCGGGGATCGTCTGCGAGAACTTGTCGAGCCCGCCGCCCATCAGCACGTCGAGGTTGTGCTCGACCTCCTGCTCGGCGATCGAGCCGAGCCCGCCGTTCTCCTTGAGGAAGGCCGGGCAGTCCGCGGCTAGGTCCTGCGGACCTTCGCAGCCGCGGTCGTTGATGTGCGAGGCGAGCACGGCCGGGGTCGCGTCCGTGACCCGGGCGGTCGTGACGTCGCCGGTCGCGTAGCCGGCGTCCTGGGCGAGCTCGAGGATCGTCTTGAGCGGCTTCTTGCCCTGGGGGGTCACCGAGATCGCGCCGTTGTAGGTCTTTCGACCGGTGGCCCAGCCCGTGCCCGAGGCGGCCGAGTCGGTGACGTAGTCGGGCTTGCGGGGGTTGTCCTCCCGCACCGCGTAGGTGGTGTAGGCGCCGGTCAGCGGCAGCCCGTCCATCGACAGCGTGCCGGCCGCGCCCTTGAGGTAGTTGCGGGCAATTGTGATCTCCGAGTCGCCCATGCCGTCACCGAGGAACAAGATGACGCTGCGCGCCTTGCCGCCCTGAATCGCCTGTCGGGCGTCGCGGGTGTTGTCTCCATCGGCGCCGATGGCCGGCGCCGCGACGGCAGCCACGGTGAGCGCTGCCACGGTGACGACCGCAGCGCGACCGTGGCGGGTAGTGGGTCGGATCATGCAGGTGCTCCCTCGCGTCGGTGCCGGCGACGACGAAGGCCGACGGGAGCAGGAAATGCCGGTAGGAAGGCGGCAGTCCCCCGTTCTGGTGACGGGTGGGTGACGAAGGCGTGAGTTCTTCGGCGCAGCCGGGCCTTTGCGGCCGAACACCGCATTATGAAGCGGACGGCCTGCGTCGACCGGTCCCCGGCCACCGTCCCGCGGTCGGCGGCGCGGCTAGGCTCGACACTCGTGCCCGAGGTCAGCGACGAGCTCGCCGCGCTGTCCGCGACGCTCACCAGCATCGAGAAGGTGCTCGACGTCCCGCAGCTGCGCATCGAGCTCGGCGATCTCGAGGTGCAGGCCGCCGAGCCGGGCCTGTGGGACGACACCGCCAAGGCGCAGCAGGTCACGACACGGCTGTCGGCCGTGCAGAGCGACATCGAGCGGGTCGAGCGGCTGCGCTCCCGGCTCGACGACCTGGCCGTGCTGTTCGAGATGGCCGCCGAGGAGGACGACGCCGGCACGCAGCAGGAGGCGGGTGACGAGCTCGCCGCCCTGCAGCGCGAGGTGGCGAGCCTGGAGGTGCGCACGCTGCTGTCGGGCGAGTACGACCAGCGCCGCGCCCTGGTGCAGATCACCCCGGGCGCGGGCGGCGTCGACAGCCAGGACTGGGCGCTGATGCTCTGGCGGATGTACTACCGCTGGGCCGAACGGCACGGCTACGAGCTCGACGTGCTCGAGTGGCAGGAGGCCGAGGAGGCCGGCGTCAAGAGCGTGGTGTTCCAGGTCAAGGCCGACTACGCCTACGGCACGCTGGCCGGCGAGCACGGCGTGCACCGCCTGGTGCGCATCTCGCCGTTCGACAACCAGGCGCGGCGCCAGACCTCTTTCGCGATGGTCGACGTCACCCCCGTGGTCGACGTCGCCGACGCCGTCGAGGTCGACGAGAAGGACCTGCGGGTCGACGTGTTCCGCTCGAGCGGTCCGGGCGGCCAGGGCGTCAACACCACCGACTCGGCGGTGCGCATCACGCACCTGCCGAGCGGCATCGTCGTGTCGTGCCAGAACGAGCGCAGCCAGATCCAGAACCGGGCGGCGGCGATGGTGGTGCTGGCGACCAAGCTGCTGGAGCGCAAGCGCCTGGAGGAGGCCGAGCAGATGGCCTCCATCCGCGGGGCCAAGGCGAGCGTCGAGTTCGGCAGCCAGATCCGCAACTACTTCCTGCACCCCGACCAGCGCGTCAAGGACACCCGTACCGGCGTGGAGACAGGCAACACCACCGGTGTGCTCGACGGTGACATCGACGAATTCGTCGAGGCGGGCATCCGCTGGCGGCGCACCGACGACGAGGACGACTGACCGGCTGAGATCGCAGGCGCCGCGCCGCGCGCCGTCACGCCCGGCAGCCGATCGCGCTCCTAGAGTGAGCGGGTGATCCTGCTCGAGCACGTCACAAAGACGTTCGCGACCAGCGCTCGGCCTGCCCTCGACGACGTGAGCGTCAGCATCGACAAGGGCGAGTTCGTCTTCCTCGTCGGCAGCAGCGGCTCGGGCAAGTCGACCTTTCTGCGCCTGCTGCTCAAGGAGGAGGCCCCCACCCGCGGCGCGGTGCACGTGGGGGGCAAGGATCTGGGCAAGCTGCCCGGCTGGCGCGTGCCTGCCCTGCGCCGCTCGATCGGCTGCGTGTTCCAGGACTTCCGGCTGCTGCCGAACAAGACCGTCACCCAGAACGTCGCCTTCGCCCTCGAGGTGATCGGCAAGCATCAGCACGACGTCGAGCGCGTGGTGCCCGAGGTGCTCGAGATGGTCGGGCTCGAGGGCAAGTCGCAGCGCATGCCCGACGAGCTGTCCGGCGGCGAACAGCAGCGGGTGGCAATCGCACGCGCCTTCGTGAACCGTCCGATGATCTTGATTGCGGACGAGCCGACCGGCAACCTCGACCCTGGCACCAGTGTGGGGATCATGAAGCTGCTGGATCGGATCAACCGGACCGGGACGACCGTGGTGATGGCGACGCACGATGCCGCGATCGTTGACTCGATGCGCCGCCGGGTCGTCGAGCTGTCCGACGGTCGCATGGTGCGCGACCAGTCCCGCGGCGTCTACAGCAGCTGATCCCCACTTGGGTGCCTGACCAGACCTGCCGAACAGGTCGGGGAAGCCCGCTCCCACCGACGACAGAGGACCCCGCGTGCGCGCACAGTTCGTCTTGTCCGAGATCCGCATCGGCCTGCGTCGCAACCTGACCATGACCATCGCGGTCGTCGTCACCGTGGCCATCAGCCTGGCCCTGTTCGGCTCGGCGCTGATGATCCGCGAGCAGGTCAGCACCATGAAGGACTTCTGGTACGACAAGGTCGAGGTGTCGGTGTTCCTGTGCGGTACCTCCTCGACGGGCGAGGCCTGCGCCGGCACGCCGGTGACCGACGAGCAGCGCACGGCGCTGCGCGACGAGCTGGCCGCGATGCCGCAGGTCGAGCAGGTGTTCTACGAGTCGCAGGCGCAGGCCTACGCCCAGTTCCGCGAGAGCTTCAAGGACTCGCCCGACCTGGTGGACAACGTCACGGCCGAGGCGCTGCCCGAGTCGCTGCGCGTCAAGCTCAACGACCCGACGCAGTTCGCGGTGGTCGCCCAAGCTTTGCGCGGCCGGCCCGGCGTCGAGCAGGTGCAGGACCAGAAGGCGCTGCTCAAGGGCTTCTTCAACGTGCTCAACAAGGTGCAGCTCGTCGCGCTGGTCGTGGCCGGGGTGCAGATCTTCGCGGCGATCCTGCTCATCAGCAACACCATCCGCGTCGCGGCGTTCAGCCGGCGCCGCGAGACCGGCATCATGCGCCTGGTCGGGGCGAGCAACCTCTACATCCGGCTGCCGTTCCTGCTCGAGGGCGTGCTCGCCGGGCTGGTCGGGGCGGCGCTGGCCTGCGGGGGCATCGCGGCGGTGCAGTCGCTGGTCGTCGACGGGCAGCTGCGTCCCGTCTCGCCGGTGGCGCTGATCGGCTGGGACGACGTCTGGCGCATCGTTCCGGTCCTGCTCGTGAGCGGCGTCGTCGTCGCGGGGCTGTCATCGTTCGTCACCTTGCGCCGACATCTGCGGGTGTAGAAACGGCCCGTCACATGACAAGGACGTGACGGAACGCGTTCGTCGTGGTACGCATGGTGCTGTGGTGACAGAGGTGACGACCGCGGTGCCCCGCGCACGTCGCCGCCGCGCCCGGGTGATGGCGCCGCTGCTCATCGTGCCGCTGATGGTCGGCCCGGTCGCGGGCAGCTCGGCTGCGGCGCCCGCCGCCTTCGGCCCGGCCGCCTCCCCGCCCCGCGTCGACGCCCAGGACGACGCTCGTCAGCGCGAGCTCGATGCCTCCGGCGCTCTCGAGGGCTCGACCGCAGCGGTACAGGCCGCGGCGGCGCAGCTGGCCAAGGTCGGCGCCGACCTCACGGTCGCGCGCGGGCAGGTGGCCTATGCCGAGGGCGAGCTGGCGGGGGCGCGCGCCCGGGCGGCCGCCGCCGCGCGGACCGTGGTGGTGGCCGAGGGCAACCGCGAGCGGGCGCAGCGGCAGGTGGCCACGGCCACCGCCGCCGTCGAGCAGGGGCGCGACGACGTCGGCGCGCTCGCCCGCCGCTCCTACCAGCAGGGTCGGCTCGGTGAGATCCAAGAGGTCATGTCAGGCGGGGCGCCGCAGCAGGTGATCGAGCGCGCGAACCAGCTGCGCTCGGTGTTCCGGTACCGGGACGCGAGCCTGGAGCGCCTGACGTCGACGCGCCTCGCGCTCGCCAGCCGCCAGGCCGGGCTGCTCGAGGTGGAGCGGCAGGTCAAGAAGGCACGTGAGCAGGCCGAGGCACAGGCCGCCGTCGCCGAGGCGGCCGCAGTGCAGGCGCAGCGGGCCGAGGCCCGGGTCGCCACCCTGGTGCAGCGCCAAGAAAGCACGCTCGCCGGCGCACAGTCCGAGCGCTCGGCCGACCAGCGCGAGTACGCCGACGCGCAGGCCGCGAGCCGGGCGCTCGCCGAGCGGATCCGCGCCGCCGCCGCGGCAGCCGCCGCGAAGATCGAACAGCAGCGGCAGGCCGCAGCCCAGGTCGAGGCCGACCGCGCCGCGGCCGAGCAGCGCGCCGACCGCGCCGCGGCCGAGCAACGCGCCGCCGACCGCGCCGCGGCGCGACAGGCCGCAGCCGGCCAGCGCGCCGCCGAGAGCGCGTCGGGCACGCGCGCAGCGCCGTCTAAGACCAAGGCCAAGACCAACAGCAAGGCCAAGACCACGACCAAGGCGGGGCCCGCGCCGCGCACCACCCGCACGAACCCCCCCCGACCGCCGGCCGCACGGGCGTCGGCCGGCGGCATGCGCTCGCCCTGCTACGGCTGCCGGTTCACGAGCGGCTTCGGCATGCGCATGCACCCGATCTTCCACACCCTGCGCCTGCACGCCGGCATCGACCTAGCCGCCCCGATCGGCACGCCGGTCCACGCGGCCGCGCCCGGGATCGTCACCGTCGCCGGCTACGCCCGGGGGTACGGCACGCTCGTGGTCGTCAGCCACGGCACCCGCAACGGCCGCGACCTGTCGACGGCCTACGGGCACATGTCGGCGCTGCTGGTGCGGCCCGGGCAGAGCGTCGACGCCGGCACCCCCGTCGGACGGGTCGGCAACGAGGGCAACTCGACCGGGCCGCACCTGCACTTCGAGGTGCGGGTGAACGGCGACCCGGTCAACCCGCTGAGCTACGTCAGTCCGTGATCGGGGTCCCTAGACTGAACCGGTGAGCAAGGGCTCGGCCAAGAGCCGCAACAAGGCGGCGGCCGTCAAGGGGCCGCCGGACGGCACCCGCGGCGGACGTCCCAAGCTCGTGGCCCAGAACAAGAAGGCCCGGCACGACTACAGCATCGAGGACACCCTCGAGGTCGGCCTCGTCCTCACCGGCACCGAGGTCAAGTCGCTGCGTCAGGGCCGCTGCTCGCTGACCGACGCCTACGCGAGCCTGCAGGACGGCGAGCTGTGGCTGCTCGGCGCGCACATCCCGGAGTACACCGAGGGGACGTGGAACAACCACGCCCCGAGGCGGGCCCGCAAGCTGCTCGCGCACCGGCGACAGCTCGATGGCCTGATCGCCAGCACCCGCGAGAGCGGCGTCGCGCTCGTCCCGCTGTCGCTGTACTTCAAGGACGGTCGGGCCAAGGTCGAGCTCGCCGTCGCCCGGGGCCGCAAGGCGCACGACAAGCGGCAGGTGCTGGCCCAGCGCGACGCCGAGCGCGAGATGCGCAACGCCATGGGCCGCGCCCTCAAGCGCGGTCGTCACGCGGCGTGAGCGAGCCGGTGGCGCTGCACGACGAGGGGGTGCCCGCACTGTGGAGCTCGCTGGGGCTGCCTGGCCTGATCGACCTGCACGTGCACTTCATGCCCCAGCAGGTGCTCGCCAAGGTCTGGGCCTACTTCGACGCCGCCGGCCCGCTGCTCGGCCGGCCCTGGCCGATCCACTACCGCGACGGGCAGGACGAGCGGCTCGCGCGGCTGCGGGAGCTCGGCGTGCGTACCTTCCCGTCCTTGCTCTACCCGCACAAGCCGGACATGGCTGCCTGGCTCAACGGCTGGGCGGGACAGTTCGCCGCCGAGCACGACGACGTGCTGCGCACCGGCACCTTCTTCCCCGAGCCCTCAGCCGAGGGGTACGTGCGGGGCGCGCTCGAGGCGGGCACTCGCATCTGGAAGGCGCACGTGCAGGTGGGTGCCTACGACCCCCGCGACCCGCTGCTCGACCCGGTGTGGGGGCTGCTCGCCGAGGCCGGCACCCCGGTCGTCGTGCACTGCGGCTCGGGGCCGGCGCCTGGCCCCTTCACCGGACCGGGGCCCTTCGGTGAGGTGCTTGCCCGACACCCGCAGCTCACCGCGGTCGTCGCGCACATGGGGATGCCGGAGTACGCGGATTTCCTCGACCTGGCCGAGCGCTACGAGCGGGTGCACCTTGACACCACGATGGCCTTCACCGACTTCAGCGAGCGGGACGTGCCGTTCCCGCCCGAGCTGCGCCCGCGCCTGCTCGAGCTGGGCGAGCGGATCGTGCTCGGCACCGACTTCCCTAACATTCCGCACTCCTACGCGCACCAGCTCGACGTGCTCGTCCGGCTCGGGCTCGGTGAAGACTGGCTGCGCGGGGTGCTGCACGACAACGCCGCGCGGCTGCTGGCGGCGTAGACTCACCGTCCTGGCAGCCAGCGTGGCCGCCAGCGCAAGGGGGTGACAGGTCTCGACTTCGGATGTCGAGGCAGGAGAAGCGGGCCGAGGAAGGCGACGATGATCTCGTTAACCATGCAACGTCGCACACACACAAGCGCCGACAACAGTCCGCGCGCCTTCGCTCTCGCTGCTTAGCAGCTAGTTCGAGGCTGTCAGCCCGGGAGCGCCTCCGGCCCGGGACCTGGCATCGACAGGAGGACCACCACCCGTCTTGGCCACGGGGGCGGGTGGTGAACCACCGTGGCTGAGCCCGTTCCCGACTCGCTGGCGTGATCGGGAGGGCCGAGAAACTCGCAGCCAGCTGCGCCCGGAGAAGCCCTGCTGAGGTACCGGAGGACGCGGGTTCGATTCCCGCCACCTCCAAGAGGGTGACGTCTGCCAGATGGCATACGCGCCTTGTTGGTGTCAGCCCTGCGGCGGCCTGGTCAGGTCGCCGCAGGGAGGTCGCCACTGCTCATCGGGGACGCACACCGTCGTGTGCAGTACGGTCGTGGGCATGGCAACGGTTGACCGGCTCTCCGTAACGGTGGCACCTGACCTGGGCGCGTCGGTGCGCGCGAGCGCAGGGCAGCAGGGTGTCAGCGTCTCTACCTGGATGGCTGCTGCTGCAGCGGCGCGCCTTCGCAACGAGCTGCTCGGCGCCGCACTCGACGAGTGGGAGCAGCGTGATGGCGCCTTCACGACCGCCGAGCTGGACACCGCTGCTACGGCATTGAAGGCCTCCGCGGTCAGTGGTGCGGCGTGACCGCGGTCCTCGACGCGGGTGCGCTCATCGGCATCGACAGCAGGGACCGGACGGTCGGGGCGCTCTTGCGAGTGCTTCAGGCTGGACGGATCGACGTGCGCACCAGCGCGGGCGCGGCGGCTCAGGTGTGGCGGGACGGCAGTCGCCAAGCCGCGCTCGCCCGCGCCCTGCAGGGCATCGACAGCGTCGCGCTTGACGACGCGGCGTCGCGGAGCGTAGGAGCCCTACTGCGGACGTCCGGGACCGCGGATGTCATTGACGCGCACGTCGCACTGCTGGTCCCGGCCGGCGGGCAGGTGCTCACCAGCGACGTCGACGACCTCACCGTTCTTCTTCGCGCCCGGCGCGTCGAGGCGACCGTCGTCCGCGTATGACGCCGGACCGGCTCATCCAGAGCTGGGTCGACCGCCGCCAGCGCCGACTCGACAAGCTTGGAAGATCTTTGCGTAGTTCACAGGGTGATCGTCCTGTGAACTACGCAGTTCGCGAGGCGGCCAGCCGCGAACGGGTCACCAGGAGGCGCGGCTGATCGAGCCGGCGACATGACGTGGCTCTCGGGAGGAGTGCGCAGGGCGACCGGTGAGATCACTACGCTCATCACCATGTCGGGAGATCAACCCAGGCGCGTCCGCTGGCGACTGCTCGCCGCGCGGGACGAGCAGCGAATGGTGAAGATCCACCGCGCCATCAAGGGAGCGGATGTTCTCGAGGGATTTGTGCTCGAGGTAGGCGCGAGATGGAATTCCTTCGCGTCGTTCGACTGGAACCTCATGGGCGTCAACGGCTTCGTCGCCGTTCGGACGGCCCAGATCCAGCGCGTGGACAGGGCCGATCGCGGGCGGATCGGCAGGCGAACGCTGGAGCTGCACGGCGAGTGGCCACCGGCGCGACCGCCCGCGCCGCTCGCGCTCGACCGCACCGGTGCCCTGCTCCAGTCGGTCGCTGCGCAATCGCCACTGATCGTCATCGGGTACGAGAACCAGTATCCCGACGAGTGCATGATCGGCGCGATGCTGGCGACGAAGAACAAGAAGTTGACGCTGCGCCTGGTCTCGCCGAGGGCGAGGTGGATCGGTGACGGGCAATGGCCGTTCCGCGAGCTGACGTGGATCGAGTTCGGCGGCAACTACGAGGCGGCGCTCGCCGAGCTGGCCGGGCCGCTGCCGGCCGAGAGCTGACCCGTCAGCCCCGTAGCTCGCGTCGCAGGATCTTGCCGGTCACCGTCTTCGGCAGCTCGTCGATGACCTCGACGATGCGTGGGTACTTGTAGGCCGCCATCCGCTGCCGGCAGTGCTCGATCAGCTCTTCGGGCGTGGCTGAGGCGCCGGCCTTGAGGCTCACGATGGCCTTGACCGTCTCGCCCCGCTTCTCGTCCGGCACGCCGACGACGGCCGCCTCACGCACGGCCGGGTGCTCGGCCAGCACGTCCTCGACCTCACGAGGCCACACCTTGTAACCGGATGCGTTGATCATGTCCTTCTTGCGGTCGACGATGAACACCCAGCCGTCGGGGTTCATGAAGCCGACGTCGCCGCTCTTGAGCGCCCCGCCCGGCAGGTTCGCCGCGGTCTCCTCGGGCTTGCCCCAGTAGCCGGCGACCACCTGCGGGCCCTCGGCGACGATCTCGCCGATCTCGCCGAGCGGCAGGTCGACGCCGTCGTCGTCCAGGATGCGCACGATCGTGCTCGGCGCGGGCACGCCTACCGACAGCGCCCCCGATGTCGGGTCGACGGGGGAGGCGGCGCCGAAGGGGGTGACCGTCATCGGCGAGGTCGTCTCGGTCAAGCCGTAGGCATTGTGCACCTGCTTGCCGGTCGCGGCCTTGAAGGCCTGCTCGGCGGTGGGGGAGATGGCCGCCCCGCCGGAGTAGATGGAGGTGAACGAGTCGAACGCCTCGCGGGAGAAGCCGGGCGCGGCCAGCAACGCGTTGAGCGCGGTGATTGCGCCGATGGTGAAGCTCGGCCGGTGCTCGATGAAGCCGTCGAGGACCACCTGCGGTTCGAAGCGGTAGGCGAGGATCAGCGGCACCGGGATCAGCAGGCTCACCGCTATGTGCCCGATCAGCCCGGTGATGTGGAACAGCGGGGCGATCGCGAAGATCGAGCCGCCCGGCTCGATGCGCACCCAGCTGCGATACACCTGGGCGGTGAACACGACGTTGCGGTGGGTGTTCATCGCGCCCTTGGGCACCCCGGTCGTGCCGGAGGTGTAGGTGAGGCAGGCGACATCGTCGGGGCCGAGCTCGACCGGTGGCGGCATCTGCCCCTCGTGCTCGGCGACGAACTGCGCGAAGTCGGTCGTCCCCTCGGGCCGGTGCCGCTCGATGCCCTTGAACAGCCGCTCGTCGTCGCGGCTCTGGTAGTCGAGCTCGCTGGTCGTCAGCACCAGCTCGACGGCGGTCGAGGGCACCACCTCGCGGCCGATCTGCTCGTAGAGCGACTCGAGCGCGACGAGCACCTTGGCCCCGGAGTCCTTGAGCAGGTAGGACAGCTCGCGCTGGCGGCTCATCGGGTTGATCGAGACGAGGATGCCGCCGGCCTTCCACGTACCGACCATCGCGATGATGAACTGCGGGACGTTCTGCAGGTACACCGCGAGCCGGTCACCGCGCTCGAAGCCGTTCGCCAGCAGGCCGGCCGCGAGCGCGTCGCTCTGCGCGTCGAGCTCGGCGCGGGTGAGCGTCCCGTCGAAGTAGCGCATCGCGACGCCGTCGGGGTCGCTCTCGAGCCCCGCGCGATACATCGCCAGCGCGCTGTCGTGCTCCAGCGTGTAGTCGGTCGGGGAGTCGCCGTAGAGAGCGAGCCACGGCCGCTCGTCGTAGGCAGACACGGCTACTTGATCACGATCGGGTTAACCGGCGAGCCGCTGCCCTTGGCCACCTTGAGCGGCGCGGCGACGTAGAGGAAGGCGTAACGCCCGTCCTCGGCGCACTCGTCGGCGAGCGCCTCCAGGTCGGCGATCTCGGTCAGCGTGACGCCGAGGTTGCGCATGAGCGCGTTGTGCAGCACCAGCGCCACGCCGTTGTTGGGGTCGAAGGTGACCTCGTTGGCGATGGTGTCGGTGACCAGGTTCGGGATCTCCATGTCCTGGAACCACTGGACTAGCTCGGGGGAGTAGACCAGGCCCGGCTCGCAGAAGTTCTCGTAGAACTTCTCGCCCTGCTCGAAGAACAGCTGCAGGAAGTTGGTGCGGATGAGCAGAATGTCGCGCTTGTTGATCTCGACGCCCTGCGCCTTCGCGCACTCCATCAGGTCTTCGTGGGTGAAGGTCTCGCCCGACTCGAGGGTCGGCTTGCCCTTGAAGCGGGCCATGTCGAGCAGCACGGCGCGGCCCACGACGCCGCGCTGCGCGATGGGCTCGACGCTCGCCTTGTCCAGGCCGCCGACGGTCGTGCGGGCGTCGTAGCCGTTGTAGAGCTTGCTGTCGAACCAGACGTGGCCGAGCGCGTCGTACTGCGTCGAGCCCTGCAAAAAGGCATTGATCTTGTCGTCGGCGTAGTGCAGACCGCCCGGGAAGGCGGGGGCGTCCTCGCCGTCCCAGGTCGACTCGTCGAGCACCTGCGTGCGCTCGGCCGGCGTGCGCCCCGGCCAGACCGGGTCGCCCTTCGGGTCGCCGATCAGGCGCTGCAGCGTGAACACCTTGCCTGAGCTGACCAGTCCGACCGCAGCCAGGACCTGCTCCGGCCCGAGGTAGTTGAGCGAGCCGACCTCGTCGTCGTCGCCCCACTTGCCCCAGTTGGACGGTGAGTCCTTGAGAAGCTCGGTCAGGTCCGGCGCGGTCTCGGTCACGAACGCCTCCATGGCGGGAGCGGCCCGGACCTCGCGTCCTGGGCGGGAGTGGTGGCCGTCACTGTGTCTGGCGGTGCGGGGGGCTGTCAACGAGCCCGTGCCGACGTTGTCGTCCACGGGCGCGGGGTGCACCATCAGCGGGTCGCCCCTACCCGAGAGGTCCCGCCATGACATCCCTGCCTGCCGACCCCGAGTCGATCTTCACTTACGGCGCGCCGCAGCTGAAGTTCGGCAGCGGGGCGAGCGACGAGATCGGCTATGACCTGAGCCAGTACGGCGTCAAGCGGGTTCTGGTCGTCACCGACGCCGGCGTGTCGGCGACCGGCTCGCCGCAGCGCGTCGCCGACCAGATGGCCCAGTTCGGCATCGAGGCGCAGGTGTTCGACGGCGTGCACGTCGAACCGACCGACGTCAGTCTCACGGCCGCCATCGAGGCGGCCCGCGAGTCGGGGCCGTGGGACGCCTACGTCGCGGTCGGCGGCGGCTCGGCGATCGACACCGCCAAGGCGATCAATCTGCTCACGACCAACCCGGGCGAGCTGATGGACTACATCAACGCCCCCGTCGGCAAGGGACAGGCCCCGAGCAAGCCGCTGCGGCCGCTCGTCGCGGTACCGACGACCACCGGCACCGGCTCGGAGAGCACCACGATCTGCGTGATGGACGTGCTGGACCTGCGGGTCAAGACCGGCATCAGCCACCCCCGGCTGCGCCCGACGCTCGCCGTCATCGACCCCGACCTGACGCGCACCCAGCCGAGCGGGGTGACGGCCTCGGCCGGCATGGACATCTTGTGCCACGCGCTCGAGAGCTACACCGCCCGCTGGTACACCACCAACGAGCGCAAGCGGCCCGAGCAGCGGGTGCCCTACTGCGGCTCGAACCCGATCTCGGACATGTGGTCGGAGAAGGCGCTGGGCCTGCTGGCCGGCTCGTTTCGCACCGCGGTGCGCAGCGGCGAGGACGACCAGGCCCGCGCCGACATGGCCATCGCCGCGACCTTTGCCGGGATGGGGTTCGGCAACGCCGGGGTCCACATCCCGCACGCGAACGCCTACCCGATCGCCGGGCAGGTCAAAGACTTCTCGCCGAAGGACTATCCGGGCGGCGAGGCGATGGTGCCGCACGGCATGTCGGTGTCGCTGACCGCGCCGGAGGCCTTCCGCTTCACCTTCGCCGCCGCGCCCGAACGGCACATCCGCGCCGCCGAGCTGCTGGCGCCCGGCGCCGCGCGGCCGGACGACCTGTCGGAGTTCCTGCCGGGGGTGCTCGCCGACCTCATGCGCGACATCGACATCCCGAACGGCATCGGGGCGGTGGGCTTCGACGAGGGCGACATCGGCGAGCTCGTCAGCGGCACCATGAAGCAGCAGCGGCTGCTCGCGACATGTCCGCGGCCGGTCACCGACGACGACATCGCCGGCATCTTCACCCGCTCGCTCGAGCTCTGGTAGCGGGGCAGATCGCCCGCCCTTGTCGTCCCGGGGCTCCTCGGCTGTGCCTCGGTCGGCCGCACGTTGGTCGGCCGCACCTCAGTCGGCCGCACCTTGGTCGGCGATCAACCGATGTGCGCTCTGGCAGCAGACACGCCGGCCTGTCATCTGCCGAAGCGCCACCGAGAAGATCGTCTACCTCGCGGATCGGGCCAAGCTCGCGCTCGTCGGACCCGGTTGGCCCGTGCCGGTCGGCGATCATCCGATGTGCACTCTGGCAGCAGACACGCCGGCGTGTCATCTGCTGATCCGCCAAGCGGAAGATCAACATCTGAGGCGTGGCAGTTCTCCCCGTCCCGCCGGCTCGGCCCCGCCGGCTCCGCGCCGGTTGACCCGGCCTGGCCGGCGATCAACCGATGTGCGCCTTGGCAGGAGACACGCCGGCGTGTTGTCTGTCGAAGCGCCAACGAGAAGATCGACATCGTATGGGCGGCCCCAGCCGCCCCGCCGGCGGAGCTGAACCGCGCCGGGCAAGCCTGCGCTCGGCGAGGTCGCCCACAGCGCAGTCGGCGCTCGCAAGCGCTTCAGACCAGCCCGGTCGCCGGCCGATGCAGTCATCGTGCCGTCCTCGTTCAAGCGCAGCCTCCGTCCCCGCCGTCGCATGCTCGGCCCGTTGATCGCTCTGGTCCTGGCGACGCCGCTGCCGAGCGCCCCCCCGCCGCCGACGCCGATCGCCTCGCCCGCGACGGCCTGCGCCAGCAACACCGGCAAGGCCATCAGCGGCACGGTCGCGGGCCAGGACGGTCTCGACGTCAACGTGAGCATCGGCTTCGACGTCGTCGACAGCGCGGGGCGTGCGGTCAACGTCGACCCCACCAAGCCCGGCTACGGGTGCGCCAAGACCGGCGGGTACTCGCTGCCGCAGACCTACCTCAACCACTTCGTCAGCCCGACCGGCGCCCCACGGGACAGCCTCATGCAGGACGGCAACCGCACCCGTCGTGACTGGCGCGTCGGCAACCTGCCGAGCAACGCCGTCGGCGCCTACATCGAGGTGTACCACCGCGGCTACACCGGAAGTCCCTGCCGCGACAGCGCCGGCAACTACTGCTTCAACCCGCCGACGCTGACCAAGTACGGCTACAGCAACAAGCACATCGTGCCGGTCGGCACCGCGAACCTGCCGATCGTGCTGCCGACGACCTGCGGTTACGGCGGCACGGCTGGCAGCCTCACCGGCACCGTGACCGTCGGTGGCAAGCCGGCGGCCCTGCGCAACCTGTACGCGTGGACCGAGGCGAAGTGGAACGCGGCCCCCGGTGTGCACGGCTGGGGCAGCGGCAAGGGCGGTGCCGGCGGCTCGTACACGGTGCCGGCGCTCGCCAGCCGGCAGACCTACGTGGTGTGGGCGACCACTACCTCGGGCGTGACGATCAAGCGTTTCGGCGTGCGGGTCGACGACTGCAAGGCCACCCGGCTCGACATCTCGGGGTAGTCGGGCTGGATCGCGCGCGCGCCATCGTCCATCCTGGAGGGCATGCAGGACCGAAGAGGCGGTGATCACCCGTGACGGCCCCGGCCACGGTCGACAGGCCGGTCGCCGACGAGGACGTGACCCCCGACCTGCCATGGGTAGCCATCGTGTGGAACGACCCGATCAACCTCATGAGCTACGTGACGCACGTGCTGCAGGAGCTGTTCGGCTATCCGAGGGAGAAGGCCGAGGCGATGATGCTCGACGTGCACCACAGGGGACGCGCCGTCGTCAGCAGCGGCACCCGCGAGCAGATGGAGCATGACGTGACCCGTCTGCACGCCAAGGGCCTGTGGGCCACGCTGCAGCAGGACTGAGGTGCGCTTCGTCCGGCGCCGCAAGGGGCTCGAGCTACGGCTCGACTCCTGGGAGGCCAGCGTGCTGCACTCGCTCGTGACCGAGCTGGTCACGCTCGTCGACGCACCCGACCGCGCGGTCGGTGAGGACCCGCTGGTGGCGATGGTGGGGCTCGCCCCCGGAGCGGTCGAACCGCCGGCAGACCCGGCGCTCGGGCGGCTGCTTCCCGACGCCTACTCCGGCGATGCCGGCGCCGCGGCGGAGTTCCGCCGCTACACCGACGCCGACCTGCGGGCCGGCAAGCGCGCGCACGCCGAGACGGTGCTGGCCGTGCTCGAACCCGCCACGACCGACGGCGGGCGCCTACCGCTCACGCGGGAGGACGCCGACGCCTGGCTCGGCGCCCTCAACGACCTGCGGCTGGTGCTCGGCACCCGGCTCGACGTCACCGAGGAGATGCCGGACAGCCCCGGGGACGAGGCGCGAGACCGGGCGCTGCACCTGTACGCCTGGCTGGGCTACCTGCAGGAGTCGCTGCTGGCCGTGCTCGAACCGCGCACCGCATGACGGCCGCGCTGCGGCTGCCGCAGGCGATGCTCGACGCCGTGGTCGCGCATGCCCGGCGCGACCACCCCGATGAGTGCTGCGGCATCGTCTCGGGCGTGGCCGGACGTCCGTCGCGTCTCGTCGAGATGGTCAACGCCGAGCGTTCACCCACCGGTTTCGCCTTCGACAGTGCCCAGTGGCTGCAGGTTTCCCGCGAGCTCGACGAGGCGGACGAGGAGCTGCTCGTCGTCTACCACTCGCACACGGCGACCGAGGCCTATCCGTCGCGCACCGACGTGCGCTGGTCGGCCAACACGCCCGGTGTCACGTGGTTGCTCGTCTCGACCCGGGACCCGGACAGCCTCGAGATGCGCGCCTTCGACATCGCGCCGGACGGCGCCGTCAGCGAGCGGGAGCTCGTGGCCGGCTGAGCAGCGCGGAACAAGGCCTGCGGTAGCTCCTGTTGAGCCGGCATGGCCATCGACGTCCGCATCCCGACGATCCTGCGCAGCTACACCGGCGGTGACAAGGCCGTCCAGGGCTCTGGCGCCACGCTCACCGCCCTGCTCGACGACCTCGAGCGCCGCTACACCGGTCTGCGTGAGCGACTGGTCGCTGGCGACGGCGGCCTGCACCGCTTCGTCAACGTCTACGTCAACGACGAGGACGTCCGCTTCCTCGGCGGCCTGCAGACCGAGCTGGCCGACGGCGACAGCGTGACGGTGCTGCCGGCCGTCGCCGGCGGCTAGCGCGCCGTGCGCTTCGACAGCCTGCTCGACTCGGTGGGTGGCACCCCGCTGGTGGGCCTGCCGCGGCTGTCGCCCAGCGCTGACGTGCGGCTGTGGGCCAAGCTCGAGAGCGAGAACCCCACCGGCTCGGTGAAGGACCGCGCGGCGCTCGCGATGGTCGCGGCGGCCGAGAAGGACGGCCGGCTGTTTCCCGGGGTGACGGTGCTCGAGCCGACAAGCGGCAACACCGGCATCTCGCTGGCGATGATCTGCCGCCAGCGCGGCTACCGGCTGGTGTGCGTCATGCCCGAGAACACCTCGGCCGAGCGCCGGCAGCTGCTGGCCCTGTACGGGGCACAGGTCGTCCCCTCGCCTGCCGCCGGCGGGTCGAACCAGGCCGTCGCGACGGCTCGCGCGCTCGCCGCCGAGCACCCCGAGTGGGTGATGCTCTACCAGTACGGCAACCCTGCCAACGCCCAGGCGCACTACGACACGACCGGCCCCGAGCTGCTCGCTGACCTGCCGACGATCACGCACTTCGTCGCCGGCCTCGGCACCACCGGCACGCTCATGGGGGCCGGCCGCTACCTGCGCGAGCACCGACCGGGCATCAGGGTCGTCGCGGCCGAGCCGCGCTACGGCGAGCTCGTGTACGGCCTGCGCAACCTCGACGAGGGTTTCGTGCCCGAGCTCTACGACGCCTCGGTGCTCAGCGCCCGTTTCTCGGTCGGCCCGCTCGACGCGCTGCGCCGCACCCGTGAGCTCGTCGAGGCCGAGGGCATCTTCGCCGGCATCTCGACCGGCGCGATCCTGCATGCCGCGCTCGGCGAGGCCGCCAAGGTCGTCAAGGCCGGAGGGACAGCCGACATTGCGTTCGTCGTCTGCGACGGCGGCTGGAAGTATCTGTCGACCGGGGCCTACGACGGCACGCTGGACGAGGCGGAAGCCGCTCTGGAGGGCCAGCTCTGGGCCTGACGCCCGAACGACTAGCGCCTGTGGACGACCGTCCCGTGCTGGTTGATCGATGCGTACGCTGAGCCCGTGCTGCAGAACGTGCTCCTGGTGCTGAGCATCGCGACGTCCGCGGTCGGGCTCGCCGTGGTGCTGGTGCGCACCGGTCGGCAGTTCGGCGTGCTGCAGGCCGACCTCGCCGCCCACCGGCGCGAGACCGCCGCCCACTTCGAGGCGGCCGAGGCGCTGGCGGTCGAGCGGTTCGCCGCCGTCGACGTGCGGTTCGAGGCGGCCGAGGTGCTGGCGGTCGAGCGGTTCGCCGCCGTCGACACGCGGTTTGCCGCTGTCGACACACAGTTTGTCGCCATTGATACGCGCTTCGACGCGGTTCAGGAGCGCTTCGACGGCGTGGACCGCCGCTTCGACGGCGTGGACCAGCGCTTTGACGGTGTAGACCGCCGCTTTGACGGCGTGGACGGCCGACTGGATCGTGTCGACGTCCGGCTCGAACGACTCGACGGCCGGCTGCTCGGCGTGGAGGACGGACTCCGCGACGTGCGCGTCGATCTGGCGCGGTTCGGCGAGCGCCTGGCCGGACACCTTGTCGACCCGCGCGCGCACCAGGCGGCGGCCGGGTAGCGCGGCGTCGCCACCAACCGACCTACGCTCGACCCGGTGCACGCCTGCCGGACCGGATCGAGCTCATGACGCTTGTCGACGACGCTCCCATCGGCGTGTTCGACTCCGGTGTCGGCGGTCTCACCGTCGCCCGCGCGATCATGGACCAGCTGCCGCACGAACAGCTGCGCTACGTCGGTGACACCGCTCACGGACCCTACGGACCGCTGCCCATCGCTGAGGTGCGCCGGCACGCGCTCGCCGCCTGCGACGAACTCGTCGCCAGCGGGGTCAAGATGCTGGTGCTCGCCTGCAACAGCGCCAGCAGCGCCGGCCTGCGTGATGCCCGCGAGCGCTACGACGTGCCTGTGGTCGAGGTCATCGCCCCGGCCGTGCGGCGGGCGGTCACCGTCACCCGCAACGGGCAGGTCGGCCTGCTCGCCACGAGCGTGACCGTCGCGAGCCGCGCCTACGACGACGCCTTTGCCGCCGCGCCGCAGGTGACGCTCACCAGCGCCGCCTGCCCACGCTTCGTCGACTTCGTCGAGCGGGGGACGACCACGGGGCGCCAGCTGCTGCAGCTGGCGACGCACTACCTCGAGCCGGTGCTCGCCGCGGAGGTCGACACGATCGTGCTGGGCTGCACCCACTACCCGCTGCTCACCGGGCTGCTGAGCGTGGTGGCCGGCGAGTCGGTGACGCTCGTGAGCAGTGCCGAGGAGACGGCCAAGGACGTTTACCGGGTGCTGCAGCGCGAGGACCTGGACCGCGACCCCGAACGTCCGGCGCCGCAACACGTGCTGCGGGCGACGGGCGACGCCGAGCGCTTCGCCCGGCTGGCCCGGCGCTTCCTCGCCCCGCCGCTGCCCGTAGCGGGAGCGGAGAGCCCCGGCACGACGGCGCCCGATCCTGGCTAGCCTGCCGCCGTGACCACTCGCCATGACGGACGCGCCCCCGACCAGCTGCGCCCGGTGACCCTGACCCGCGGCTGGCTCGACCACGCCGAGGGCTCGTGCCTGGTCGAGTTCGGCCGCACGCGGGTACTGGTGGCCGCCAGCGCCACCGACTCGGTGCCCCGGTGGCGCAAGGGCTCCGGCCTCGGCTGGGTGACGGCCGAGTACGCCATGCTCCCGCGTGCCACCCACACCCGCAGCGACCGCGAGTCGGTGCGCGGCAAGCTCGGCGGGCGCACCCACGAGATCAGCCGCCTGGTGGGCCGGTCGCTACGGACCGCGATCGACCTGTCGCTCTTGGGTGAGAGCACCGTCGCGATCGACTGCGACGTGCTGCAGGCCGACGGCGGCACGCGTACCGCGGCGATCACCGGGGCGCTGTGCGCGCTCACCGACGCCTGCGCCGCGCTCGATCGGCCGCAGGCGGTGGTGCGCAGCATCGCGGCGATCAGTGTCGGGATCGTCGACGGGCTACCGGTGCTCGACCTCGACTACCCCGAGGACGTCAGCGCCGGCACCGACATGAACGTCGTCGCGACCGGCGACGGCGAGCTGATCGAGGTGCAGGGCACCGCCGAGGGGGCGCCCTTCCGCCGCGACGAGCTCGACGCGCTGCTCGACCTCGCCCTCGGCGGCATCGCCGAGCTGACCTCGTTGCAGGCCTCGGCGCTCGCCGAGCCCCTGCGCGGCGCCACCCGCCCCGACGGCGTCGCACTGTGAGCGAGGACTGCGTGCGGTGCCCGGCGAGGGACGAGCCGGCGTGCCGTGAGGTGTTCGAGCGAGCGGTGGTGTTGTGGTGAGCGAGGACTGCGTGCGGTGCCCGGCGAGGGACGAGCCGGCGTGCCGTGAGGTGTTCGAGCGAGCGGTGGTGTTGTGGTGAGCGAGGACTGCGTGCGGTGCCCGGCGAGGGACGAGCCGGCGTGCCGTGAGCTGTTCGAGCGGGCGGTGGTGTGACGGGTCCGGCCCGGGTCGTGCTCGCCACCCGCAACGCCGGCAAGGTCGCAGAGCTGCGCCGCATCCTTGCCGACCACGTCGAGCTGGTGGGCATCGACGAGGCGACGCCCTACGAGCCCGGTCCCGAGACGGGCGCCACGTTCGCCGACAACGCCCTCGCCAAGGCGGTGGAGGCGGTGCAGGCCACCGGCCTGCCCGCGGTGGCCGATGACAGCGGCCTGGCCGTCGATGCGCTGAACGGGATGCCGGGGGTGCTGTCCGCCCGTTGGTCGGGCCGGCACGGTGCAGACGCCGAGAACGTGGCGCTGCTGCTGGCCCAGCTCGCCGACGTGCCCGACGAGCGACGCGGCGGCGGCTTCGTCTGCGCGGCTGCTTTCGCGCTGCCGGGGGGACGCAGCGAGGTGGTCCAGGGCGAGCTGCGCGGTCAGATCGCGCGCGCAGCGCGGGGCAGCGGCGGCTTCGGCTACGACCCGGTTCTCGTGCCCGACGGGCTGGACGTGACGACGGCCGAGCTCAGCGACGCCCACAAGGACGCGATCAGCCACCGCGGCGAGGCTTTCCGGCTGCTGGCGCCGCGGCTGTTGGCCGCGCTCGCCTCCGCGTCGGCTGTGCGTGCGGAGCCGGCTGATGGCTGAGGTCGAGGGTGACAGCGCCCTGCAGAGCGAAGTGCTCGAAGATCTCGTCGAGGCCGTCAACTATCGGCGCTGGCTGGTCGCGCTCGCCCTGCCGCACCTCGGCGACGACCCGCTCGAGATCGGTAGCGGGCTCGGACACTACGCCGCCGAGTGGGCGGCGGCGGGCGTGCCGCGGTGGACAGCGAGCGAGGCCGACCCCGCCCGGCTGGCCGAGCTGCGCACCCGCTTCGCCGCCGATCCGGTCGTGCAGGTGCGCGAGCTCACCGTGCCGATCACTCAGACCGGCGAGCACTCGGCCGTGGTGGCCTACAACGTGCTCGAGCACATCCCGGACGACGTCGCGGCGCTGCAAGCGTTCGCCGGGCTGCTGCGGCCCGGCGGCCGGGTGGTGCTGATCGTGCCCGCCTTCCCGAGCGCGATGAGCCGCTTCGACCTCGCGATCGGGCACCAGCGCCGCTACCGGCGCGCGAGCCTGCAGGCGGCGCTCGAGTCGGCCGGGTTGCGGGTGCGTGAGCTGCACCACGTCAACCTCGTCGGGCTGCTCGGCTGGTACGTCATGGTCAAGGGCCTGCGGGGGCGTCCGAAGGCCGGGCCGGTGCTGAGCGCCTACGACCGCGGCATCGTCCCCGTGCTGCGCCGGCTCGAGGCGCGCCGCGACCCGCCCTTCGGGCAGTCGCTGTTCGCGGTCGCCGAGCGGATCTGAGCGCCGGTCGCGACCGGGCGGTGTCTAGCGGGGGCGGCGGTTGATGAGCAGACACCGGTCGGGGTTGCGATCCACCGGTGCGTCGGCACCGAGCTCCGGCGCGGCGCTCGGGTCGAACAGCACGGCGAAGGCACCCGTCTCGCGCAGGGTCTTCGCACGCGTGGTGACATCTTCGATGCGGGCAAACATGTCCTCGGTCGTGGCCTGGCGCTGCGCGTCGTCGAGCTGGTGCGCGATGACCACCCAGACGCGACCGGCGGCAAAGCCGCCCGCCCGCAGGGCCACCGGGTCCTTGCAGCCTCCCTCGGGCTTGGTCGTCAGCACGATGACGCCGTCGCGCGCGACCCCGGTGCGCGGGGTGTAGAAGTCGTACGGGGCCTGGGTCGCAAGACCGGTCAGGATGATGTCACCGGGCTGCTGCTCGGCTGCGAGACGCTCCATCAGCGGCCGGAGCTCTTGCAAGCGGTGGGGCTGCACCGCCTGCGGCAGGCTCTTCGCCGCTGCCGGCGCGACCGCGACTCCCACGGCGAGCAAGGCCACGACGACGCCCGCCGTCGTGGCCGTGCTGCCCGGCCACGGCGAGTCGTCCGGCCGCAGGCGCACGGGCACCACCGCCGCCAGGGCGAGCGCCGCGATGGGGACGAGCCACAGCGCGAGCCGCCCATCCATCGGATAGGCCTTGAGGGCCGCCGCGACCACCGCCATCGCGATCACGGAGCAGGCGAGCGCCCACTCGTAGGGCCGGGCCCGGGCCAGACGCAGCGCGCCGACGACGACCAGGAGCACCGCGAGCCACAGGGGCTGCAGCTCGAGCGGGTTGCTCACGAGCGCGACGACGCGCTCGCCCAGCCAGTCGAGCAGACTCTCGTTCGCCTCCGGGAACGTGAAGCGCCAGTAGACCGCCAGCGTGGATGTGCTGCGCAGGCGTTCGAGCACCGTCACATAGGCCACGCCCAGCGAGATCACCCAGGAAGCCAGCACGAGCGCGGTGGTGAGCGCGCGCCGCAGGCCACCCCGCGCCCATGCGACGAGCACGAGCACCACGCTCACCCCGGCGAGCGCCATGATCGCGGCGAAGGAGAACCACACGGCGACCGCGCCCACCACGGCCAACGGGAGGACCGCGCGGGTGGGTGCGCCGCTGGGTACCCGCAGAGCCAGCAGCAGCACCACGAGCACCGCGGCGACATCGAAGCTGTACGGCTTGACCTCGTTGGAGTAGTACAGCAACCACGGCGAGAGCACGACGATCGTCAGCGCCACGGGTATCAGCACGGGCGGCAGCAGGCGGCGGGCCAGCCGCCATGCCAGCACGAGCGCGAGCAGGCCGGCGAGCAGGGCCGGCAGCCGCAGGGCCTGCTCGCTCTCACCGAACAGGGTGATCGATGCGCGGCTCGCGAACAGCCAGCCCACCGGGGCCGCCTGGTCACCGGCGAGCGGCGCCGAGACCAGCTCGACGAAGTTGCGGCTGACCAGGCTACGAGCGACCAGCGCCTCGTCGAGCCACAGCGAGCGGCCGAAGTTCCACTGGTACAGCCGCATCCACACGCCGAGGGCGATCAGGAGCAGAGGCAGGACGCCGGTGTAGAACCGCAGCAGGGCAGACCTGCCGCCGCCGGCCCCGGGAAGCCGACGCGACGATGCCGCCGTGAGGGAGGGGGCGTGCTCGTCGACCTCGGCCCGAATCGCGCTCATGTTGTGCGAGCTCCGGTGCCACGCCCTCCGGCAGCGGGCACGTCCGCGCCGATCACGTCCGGGTCGCGGGCCCCCGGGCGCGCACCCGTTCGCGGGACAGGATCCAGAGCGCCTCGACGCCGTCCTTCCACGTGAGCTTCTTGCCCTCTTCGCGGCTGCGTGCCTTGTAGGAGATGGGCACCTCGTAGGGACGGATGCCGCGCCCGAGCAGCTTGCCGGTCACCTCGGCCTCCATGCCGAAACCGGCGCTGACGATGTCGAGCTCGCGGTAGAGCGCCAGCGGCATCAGCTTGAAGCACGTCTCGAGGTCACTGATCCAGCTGTCGTAGACGACGTTCGCGAACATCGTCACGGCCTTGTTGCCCACCACGTACCAGAAGCTGTAGGCGGTGTGGCTGCCGAAGGTGCGGGTGCCGTAGACGACCTGCGCCTCGCCCGCCAGCACGGGCGCGAGCAGTCCAGGGATCTCCTCGGGGGCGTACTCGAGGTCGGCGTCGCAGATGATCATATAGTCGCCGGTGGCGTGCTCGGCCGCGGTGCGGATCGCGGCGCCCTTGCCACGATTGGCCGCGTGCTGCACCACCTGCACCCGCGCGTCGTCGACAGCGTCGAGGAGGGAGGCTGTCGCGTCGACGCTGCCGTCGTCCACGACGACGACCTCGAGCTCGCACGGGTAGTCGACCGCCAGGATCCGCTTGAGCGCATCGGCCACGGTCGCCGCCTCGTTGTACACGGGTACGAGGACGGAGAGCTTCATGGGTCCCGACGCTAGCGGACGAGCTCCGGGTGCTGGCGGAACCACGCCAGGGTGCGTTCGAGCCCGTCGGTGAAGGACACCTCGGGCTCCCAACCCAGCGCTGAGCGGGCCAGCGAGATGTCGGGCTGGCGCACCGTCGGGTCGTCGACCGGCCGTTCGATGAAGACGATCTCGCTCGCGCTGCCGGTGAGCTCACGGATCGTGCGGGCGAGCTCGAGCACCGAGACTTCGTGCGGGTTGCCGATGTTCACCGGTCCGGCCAGGTCGCTGCGCAGCAGCCGCAGGATGCCGGTGATGAGGTCGTCCACGTAGATGATCGACCGGGTCTGGCTGCCGTCGCCGGCCACCGTGATGGGCTGCCCGGTCAGCGCCTGGCTCGCAAAGGCGGGGATGGCTCGTCCGTCGTTGGGTCTCATGCGGGGACCGCAAGTATTGAAGATGCGAACAATTGCCGTATCTACGGCATGCGTACGGCGGTAGGCCATCGTCAGGGCTTCGGCGAAGCGCTTGGCCTCGTCGTAGACACCGCGCGGGCCGACCGGGTTGACGTGCCCCCAGTACGACTCCGGCTGCGGGTGCACCTGCGGGTCGCCGTAGGTCTCCGAGGTGGAGGCCAGCAGGAAGCGGGCGCCTTTCTCCTTCGCCAGGCCGAGGGCGTGCAGCGTGCCGATCGAGCCGACCTTCATCGTCTCGATCGGCAGCAGCAGGTAGTCGATCGGCGAGGCCGGCGAGGCGAAGTGCAGCACCTGGTCGACCGGACCGGGCACGTGCACGTAGTCGGTGATGTCGGCCTTGATCAGGCGGAACCCGTCGTGCTCGAGCAGGTGCGCGACGTTGCCTGGCGTGCCGGTGAGAAAGTTGTCGAGCGCTACCACCTCGTGGCCGTCGGCGAGCAGCCGCTCGCACAGGTGCGAGCCGAGGAAGCCCGCCCCGCCGGTCACCACGGTGCGCGTCATGGCGCCGAGCGTAGGAGGGCCCACCGACGAACAGCGCCGCGACACCGCAGCCCGCCACTACCGTCGCCCGGGTCCGGTCCGGTCCGGTCCGGTCGAGCAGGGAGTCGGTGTACGTGCAGCAGCGGTGTGAGCGCGAGCGGGGTCTGTGGACGCGCTCGGCGGGGGAGCTGGCGGGCGGCATCGCGGCTGGCTCCTGGAGCGCGGTCGAGGTCGTCCAGGCGCACCTGGCCCGGATCGCCGAGGTCAACGACGGTCTGAACGCCGTCGTGCGGGTGCTCAGCGACGAGGCGCTGGCAGGCGCGCGGGCGGCTGACGAGGCGGTGCGCCGTGGCGACGCGCTGGGGCCGCTGCACGGCGTGCCCGTCACGATCAAGGAGAACGTCGACGTCGAGGGCCTCCCGACGCCTGAGGGCGTCACGGCGCTGGCCGAGCCGCTCGCTCCGCAGGACGCTCCGGTCGTCGAGCGGCTGCGCGCCGCCGGAGCGGTGGTGCTCGGGCGCACGAACCTGCCCGACTTCGGGTTGCGCATCCACACCGACTCCGAGCTGCACGGGCTGACCCGCAACCCCTTCGACCCAGCCGTCACCTGCGGCGGCTCCAGCGGCGGCGAGGCGGTGGCGCTGGCCACCGGCATGAGCCCGCTCGGTATCGGCAACGACATCGGCGGATCGCTGCGCAACCCCGCGCACTGCTGCGGCATCGCCTCGATCAAGCCGACGACCGGGCGGGTGCCCGACGCCCGCTCGCTGCCGCCGCTCGACGGGGGGCTGGCGTTCCAGCTGATGGCCGTGCAGGGCGTGCTGGCCCGCACCGTCGCCGACGTGCGCCGCGGCCTCGAGGTGGTCGCCGGGGCGCACGTGCGCGACCCGGGCAGCGTGCCGGCGCCGCTGCAGCCCGCCACCGGCCCGGTGCGGGTGGCGCTGCTGGCCGAGCCGCCCGGCGGCGACACCGACCCCGGTATCGCCGGGGTCGTGCGCAGCGCCGGTGACGCGCTGGCGTCCGCCGGCTACGACGTGGTCGAGGCGACGCCGCCCGACTACGAGCAGGCGCTCGAGCTGTGGGGGCGGTGGCTCTTCGCCGACGTGCGGCCGCTGCGCCCGCTGCTCGAGCAGGTCATGGGTCCGGACGCGGTGCGCTTCCTGCAGCTGATCGACCCGCTCTACCCCGAGCTCGACGCCGCCGGCCTGGTCGAGCTGTTCGTCGCCCGCCGTGCGCTGGCGCGCACGTGGGGGGCGTTCCTCGCCGAGCACCCGCTCGTCCTGTGCCCGGTGTGGCGCACCCCCGCCTTCCCGGTCGGCTTCGACGTGCGGGGCGAGAGCGAGGCGGCCCAGACGATGCAGCTGCTGCAGCCCGTGATGCCGGCCAACCTGCTCGGCCTGCCCGCCGCCACCGTGCCCGGCGGCACGGCCGCCGACATGCCGGTGGGCGTGCAGGTGATGGGCGACCGCTTCGACGAGCTGGGGTGCCTCGCGGCCGCGCAGGTGATCGAGTCGGCCGCCGGTGTGCTTACCCCGATCGACCCGGCGAGCTAGCCCGGCGGACCCACCGGGCCACCATCCACAAGGGCGCGGAACACACGGCGGTCCGCGCTCGTCTACAGCACGGAGCCGATCACACCGATGGAGCAGTCATGCCAAGCGAAAGTCGCTCGAACGCCCGGAAGCGGGCCGCCGAGCTGCACCGCCGCGAGCAGGAGCGCGCCAAGCGCCGCCGCCGCATCAACACGATCGTCGGCGTCGTCGTCGCCGTCGCGGTCATCGGTGGGCTGGTACTGATCGGTCTGACGGCCGGCGGCGGGAGCGAGAGCAGCGACCCGCCGAAGAACCTCGTCGACGGCGCCATCGTCACCGGCAAGCCCGACGCCAAGGCCACCGTCACGCTGTATGAGGACCTGCAGTGCCCGGCCTGCAGGAACTTCGAGCAGACGACAGGACCGACGCTGCAGAAGCTCGTCGACGACGGCACGGTGCGCCTCGAGCGCCGACCGGTGGCTTTCCTGGACCGCTTCTCGACCACCAACTACTCGACGCGATCGCTGAACGCCGTCGCGTGCGTGCTCGACACCACGCCGAAGGTCGTGCCGAAGTACATGTCGGCGCTGTTCGCCCAGCAGCCAGCCGAGGGCGGCGACGGACTGCCGGATGAGAAGCTGGTCTCGATCGCCAAGGACAACGGTGCGGGTGACATCGGCTCGTGCGTCAAGGACAAGACCTTCGCCGGCTGGACCAAGGCGATGTCCGCGTCGGCGTCCGAGAGCAAGATCGACCGCACGCCGACGGTGCTGGTCAACGGCACGCCGCTCGACAACCCGTCGCCCGAGGCGCTGACCCAGGCGGTCGCAGAGGCCGGCAACACAGCGACACCCTCACCGAGCACCCCGCCGGCGCCGTGACCAGCGAGCTCGCGGACGCCCCGGCGGTCGACGACGTCGAGCTGGTCGACGCACCTGTCCGCACCCACGGTCCGGTGCCTTGGCTGTTGCTGGGTGGCGGACTAATCGGACTGGTCGCCGCGTGCGTGCTGCTGTTCGAGAAAATCAAGCTGCTCGAGAACCCGTCCTACGTGCCGTCGTGCAACTTCAACCCGGTGCTGTCCTGCGGCACGATCATGCGCACCGACCAGGCGTCGGTCTTCGGCTTCCCGAACCCGATGCTGGGCCTGGTCGGCTTCGCGATGGTCGTCGCCACCGGCGCGGCGCTGCTGGCCGGAGCCCGGTTCGCGCGCTGGTACTGGCTCGGGATGCAGGCCGGCGTGCTCTTCGGCATCGGTTTCGTGGCCTGGCTGGCGTTCCAGAGCTTGTACCGCATCGGCGCGCTGTGCCCGTACTGCATGGTCGTCTGGGCGGTGGTGCTGCCGATCTTCTGGTGGGTTACGGCCCGCAACGCCGAGGCGGGCGTGCTCGGGCTGCCGCGCGGCCTGGCCGAGGCGGTCGCCGACTACCGCTGGCTCCTGCTGATCGGCTCCTACGCGCTCATCGTGGTGCCCGCGTTCTTCCGCTTCTCCGACTACTGGCTCACGCTGGTCTGAGCTGGCCAGCCGCATGCTTCGTTCCGAGGAGTCGGGACGGTGCGCGAGGGGGGACTCGAACCCCCACACCCGAAGGCGGCGGCACCTAAAGCCGCAGCGTCTGCCAGTTCCGCCACTCGCGCCGTACCGTCCCGACTCTACGAGGCCGTACGCCGTCCGACGACCGGATTCAGCTCGCTCGCGGCCAGAGCGCCCGGCTCGACACCCGGCAGGAAGTCCCGCCATGCGCCGCTGATCATGGTCGGGGCGCCGACGACGTGCGCGCCGTCGGCGAAGTAGGTGGTCGCCAGCGCGCGGCGCGGCTGGGTGGTGCGGTTCGGACCCGCGGTGTGGAAGCACAGCGCCGAGTGGAACGAGACCTCGCCGACCTCGTACGGGCCGTCCTCGACGACCACGGCCCCGGCGGCGAAGCGGCGGGCCACCTCGACGTCGTAGCTGGTGCCGACCTTGTCGAACCCGAGGTCCTCGACGAGCGGGCGCAGCCCGGCGCCGCGCGCGAAGGACAGCGGCCCCATCGGGCGGGGGATGGCCGAGGTCGGCATCCACGCCGTGACGGCCTGCGGCGAGTCGAGCGGGAAGTGCTCGTCGTCGTGGTGCCAGGGGGTGCGGCCGCAGCCGGGCTCCTTCGACAGGGCGTTGTCGTGGTAAAGCCGCACGGCGTCCTCGCCGAGCAGGTCGGCGGCGATGCCGCCGACGCGGGGGGAGAGCGCGAGCAGCCGCATCAGGGCGTCGTGACGCCACATCTGCTCGAGCGCGGTGAAGCGGCCGGCCGTGTCGTCGCCGTGCTCGGCGCGCAGCAGCACGTCGAGCCGCCCGGCCAGGGTCCGGACCACCGGCGGCGTCAGCACGCCGGGCAGCTTGACGAACGCCTCGTCGCGGAACGCCCGGACCTGTTCGGCGGTGACCCGGTAGGGCTCGGCGAGCGCGGTGCGCACCTGCTCGGCGGTGGCCGGCGCGGCGTCCGGCAGGCCCGGCCCGTTCGTCAGCGGCTCCTGCAGCTCGGGGTTCTCGGCCAGCGTGACGTACCAGTCCCACCACTGCTGGTCATCACCGGCCCACGCGGCGTCGATGCCCCCGCCGCGGTTGGCCTCGGGCAGCCGGCTCGTCGGGTCGGTCGCGGCGTGGCTCAGGGGGTCGGTCACAGCCACAGCAGGAGCACCTCGTGAGAGAAGGAGTAGGTGTCGCCCGACCGGCAACCGGCCAGGTAGTCGCCGAGCACCGGAGCCGCCTCCATCTGCGCCAGGCTGACGGTGTCGTCGAAGGCGCAGCGTTGCAGGAAGCCTTCGGCCACCCGCCGGTCGTCGGTCGAGGTCGTGTAGTAGATCCGCTGCTCGCGTACTTCGGCGCCGGCCCGGGTCAGGGCCGCGCTCACCTGCTCGGCGCTGGTGTACGGCGTCGCCGGCCGCACGCCCGCGCGGTAGGCGTCGTAGAAGGCCAGGTAGTGCGAGGCCGCGGTCGCCTGCGCGACGACGCCCAGCCCACCAGGTGCGAGAGCGGCGACGAAGCGGGTGGCGGCGGCGTCGAGCTCGTCGGGCGGCAGGGCGTACAGGGCGTGTGTCGCCCAGACGACGTCGTAGCCGGGACGGCTTGGCAGGTCCTGAAGCGTCAGCACCAGCTCGCGGCCGGCGACGAAGGGCGGGGCGAGCGCGGCCTTGGCCTCGGCGACGGAGAAGGGCGACGGGTCGAGCAGGTCGTACGCCAGCGTCGGCAGCTGTTCCAGCCCGCCCTCGCGCAGCAGTGCGGCCGGGAACTTGCCGCTGCCGCAGGCGACGTCGAGCAGCCGCCACCCCTCGTGCGCCCGGGCCCGCAGCAGCGCCGGCCAGTCGGCGGCCAGCGCCAGCTGTCGGTAGTCCTCGACCGCGAGGGCGTAGAACGCCTCCATCTCGGCGCGGCCCGCCTCGCTCCAGTGCTCGAGGCTGCGGGCGGCGGTGTCGGCACCCATGGTCACGCCTCCCTCGCGTGTCGCGGCCCGGGAGGGCCGGCCTGTCGCCTGTGCCAGATGCGTGTCACCGGCTCGTGGTGTTGCATCACAGACTAGATCGCGACGGGCGCGATCAGGACAGGAGCACTGTGGCCGTACCGACCCGACCCGCCGTGAGCGCCGCGAGCGCGCTCACCCGGCTGGAGGAGCGGGCGGCGTCGCTGCTGCCGCTGCCCCCGCTCGACGCGGCGTCGTACGCCCGCGGGCACGCCGCCTTCGAGGCCTGCTCGGACCAGCGGCAGCTGCTCGCGGGGGCGCTCACCGACCGGCTTGTCGCCGGCTCGCCGGGCTCGGTGCTGTCGGTCGGCTGCGGTGACGGCGCCCTCGACGAGCAGGTCGCCCGGCGCCTGTGGGCCACGGGTCCGCTCCGCTATGCCTCTGATCCGCTCCGGTATGAGGGCGTCGACCCGAACCCGCAGTCGGCCGTGCGCTTCCTCGACCGCATGCGCGAGGTACCGGGCGTGCAGGCGAGCGCCGCGGTGGAGCGGGCCGAGGTGCTGCGCCGCACGCAGCCGGTCGACGCGGTGCTCGCGATCCACTGCCTCTACTACGTCCCCGACCTCGCCCTCGCCCTGCACCAGCTGGCCGCGCTGGTACGGCCCGGTGGCCGCCTGCTCGTCGCGCTGGCCCCGGCGGGCGCGCTGAACGCCCTGGCGCTACGCCTCGCGCCCTCGACGGGCGGACACCGGCAGTGGTGGGCGCACGACCTGGCTGCTGCCCTGGCCTCGACGGGGCGCACCGCCGAGCAGGTGACCATCGACGCCCGGTTGAGCCTCGGCGGCGACCCGCCCCGCGCGGTGCTCGACTTCGTCGCCCAGGCCGGGCTGCCCGACGCGCTGGTGCCTGCGGTGGGGGACTACCTCGACGCGATCGGCGACGACGACGACATCGCGCACCCCGTCGAGCTGTTCACGGTGTCGGTGTGACGGCGCCGGGTCAGTCGACGCCCAGCTCGCGCCGGAGCTTGGCGACGTGTCCCTTGGCGCGTACGCCGTAAGAGGCGTGCTCGACGATGCCCTCCTCGTCGAGCACGAACGTCGAGCGGATGACGCCGGTGACCGTGCGCCCGTACAGCTTCTTCTCGCCGTAGGCGCCGTAGGCGCGCAGCACCACGTGCGCGGGGTCGCTGAGCAGCGAGAAGGTGAGAGACTGCTCGTCGGCGAAGCGCGCGAGTGCTGCCGGCTCGTCCCGGGACAGCCCGAGCACGCGGTAGCCCGCGGTCGCGAGCGAGCTCAGACTGTCGCGAAAGTCGCACGCCTGCGTGGTGCAGCCGGGTGTCGAGGCCGCCGGGTAGGCATAGAGCACCACCTTGCTGCCGCGGAGGTCGGCCAGCCCCAGCTCGCCGCCGCGGGCGTCGGGCAGCCGGAAGGTGGGGGCCGGGTCGCCTGGCGCGAGCCGGGTCGGGAGGGCGGCGCTGCCGCTGTCGTCGCTCACCCGACGATCCTGGCAGAGCGCTGCCCGGCGCCCCAGTTGCCGTCAGCGGGCGGCGCTGATCGGGCTCGGGCTGACGCTGGCGTCCGGGTGCTCGTCGAGGCCGGCGGCGCGCCGCAGCGAGCGGCCGCCGGTGACGACGAGCACGACGACGAACACGGCGGCGTTCACCAGCACGATCGTCGTGCCGGACGGGATCTCGAGCTGGTAGGACAGATACATCCCGACCAGCCCGGCGGCCGCGCCGAGGCCGGTGGACAGCCACAGCATCCGGCTGAACGAGTCCGAGCACATGCGTGCCACCACGGCCGGGATCACGAGCGTCGCGGCCACCAGCGTGACGCCGATGATCTGCAGCGTGGCGAGGATCGAAGCCGACAGCACCACCATGAGCAGCGCGTCCATCGCCTTGACGTTGACGCCCGAGACCTCGGCCACCTCGGGGTCGAAGGTCGAGAACAGGAACTCCCGGTAGAGCACCGTGAACACTGCGGCGGCCACCGCGAGCGTCCCGGCGAGCAGCAGCAGGTCGCCGGTGTCGACGCCGAGGATGCTGCCGAACAGCAGCGCGTCGAAGGTGGGACCGGTGTTGCCGAACCGCTCCAGCAGCGCGACGCCGAGCGCGAACGAGGCGGTGGTCACGACGCCGATGGCGGCGTCGGCGCCGATACGCCGGCTGCGGGCGATGGCGTTGATCGCGAGTGCCGAGCCGAGGCCCCACAGGCCTGCGCCGAGCACGACGGGCACCCCGAGCAGCGGGGCAGCGGCGTAGCCGCCGAAGATCGCGTGCGACAGGCCGTGGCCGATGTAGCTCATGCCGCGCAGGGTGATGAACACGCCGATCAGCCCGCACAGGGCGCCGGCGAGCACGGCCGCGATCATGCCGCGGACGAAGAACTGGTAGCCGAAGGGGTCGAGCAGCCCGAGCGAGCCCTGCCACAGCGTCACGTCGTCGCGCTCCTCATCCGGCCGATCCCCTCATCCGGCGAGGCCCCGCACCCGCTCGCCGCCGTCGACGACGACCGGCATGCCGAGGTGCTGCAGCACCTGCATCGGCGCGCCGAAGGTGCGCTCGAGCACCTCAGGCACGATGACCTCGTGCGGCGTGCCCATGGCCACGATGCGCTGCTGCAGCGCCACGAGGGTGGGCAGGTGCGCGGCGATGCCGTTGAGGTCGTGCGTGGTCAGCACGATCGCGAGGCCGTCGCGGTTGAGCTCGTCAAGCAGGTGCAGCACCTCGTGGCGGGTGCCGACATCGACGCCCGAGGTCGGCTCGTCGAGCAACAGCAGCTGGGGGCGGCGCAGCAGCGCGCGGGCCAGGAACATGCGCTGCTGCTGGCCGCCGGACAGCTCGCGGATGTGCCGGCCGGCCAGCTCGCCGATGCCGAGCCGCTCGAGCACCGCAGCCACCTCGGTGCGCTCGGCGCGGGTGGCACGCGGCAGCAGCCGGCCGCTGCGCCGTGACATGAGCACGCACTCGGCGACGGTCACCGGGAAGCTCCAGCTCACCGTCTCGAGCTGTGGCACGTAGGAGACCGCGGTGCCGGCCTGTCGCCGCACGCTGCCCTGCTGGGGGCGCACGGTACCGAGCAGCAGGCGCAGCAGCGAGGTCTTGCCCGAGCCGGACGGCCCGACGATGCCGGTGAAGGCGCCGGGCTCGACCCGGTAGTCGATGCCCGTCAGCACCCGGGTGCGGTCGTAGCCGAAGCAGGCGCCGCGCAGCTCGACCAGGGCCGCCGGCTGGTCGGACTCCCGTCGCGCCCGGCGCCCGGCGTCAGTGTCCGAGGCCGCGGCGGCGCGTCCGCCGACCGCCTCGATCATCCGGGCCGGCTCACTGCGGGTAGTCAGCTTTGTCCGGCGCGACGTCGCTGACGTCGAGCGCGTCGAGCTTCGGGGTCGTGCCGCCGAGGGCAGTGACCATCGTGCGGTAGTCGTACCGCATCAGGCCGAGCCAGGAGTGCTCGGGGTCACCCGGCTCCCCGGGCAGGTCGTCGTCGCGCAGCGTGTCCTCGTAGCGGGCACCGGTCTCCTTGGCGATCTGCTCGAGCACCGTGGAGGGGAACACCTCCGAGCCGAAGATGACCGGCACCTGCTGAGCGCGCACCTGATCGATGATGCGGGCGACCTCTTGCGGCTGCGGGTCCTCGAAGTTCGACGGCTGCACCGCGCCGATGACCGTCCAGCCGTAGGTCTTGGCGAAGTAGGCGTAGGCGTCGTGGTAGGTCAGCAGCTCGCGCTTGCCGTCCGGGATGCTCTGCTGGTCGGCGCGCAGCGCGTCGGACAGCGCCTCGGCCTTGGCGACAAAGGCGTCCCGGTTCGCGGTGTAGGTGGCCTTGCCGGCCGGGTCCCTCTCCACGAGGCTGTCCGTGATCACCTGCGCGTACTTCATGGCGTAGGTGGGGTCGGTCCACAGGTGCGGGTTGGGCTTGCCGTCCTTCTTCGGGAACGAGAAGTCGTAGATGTAGTCGGACTCCGGCAGCACCTTCTCGCCGATCCGGACGAGCAGTGCGTCGTCGGGCGCGTTCTTCTCGGCGAGCTCGAAGGTCGGCTCCTCTAGCTTGAGCCCGTTGACGAAGACCACATCGGCCTTCTCCATGGTGGCTGCCGCCTGCGGCGGCGGCTCGAAGGTGTGGCTGTTGGTGCCCTCCGGCACGATGCCGGTGACCGACGCCCGCTCACCGGCGATGTTCGCGACGATCGAGGTGATGGGGGCCACCGTGGTCACGACCGACAGCGTCTCGGGCTCGGCGTCGGCGGCGCTCGACGTGCTGTCGTTGCCGCAGGCGCTGAGCGACAGTGCGGCCAGGGCGCCGAGGGCGAGGGCCGCGGGGGTGCGCAACATGGCGCCAAGGTTAGTGCGACCTGCGTGCTGCTGCAACTCATTCGCAACTACGTCCGCGGATGGAGGCCGCAGGGTTCCTCCCGACTCCTGCGGGGCACGTCCGCTGCGCAGAGATCGACGGCGCTCCGGCGCGTAACCGAGGAGACGCAGCAGTGGCCAGCAACGACATCCCCGACGAGCAGGCAGAGCCCACCTCGTCGCAGCGACCGCGCACCGCGGCCGAGGAGCAGGCCGAGCAGACGGCAGCCAAGGGGGGCTCGGACAGCCCCGATCCCGACGAGTTGGCTGCTGACATCGGCCGAACCCGTGAAGAACTGGCCGAGACCATCGACGCCATCGCCGACAAGGTCAGCCCCAAGAAGGTCGCGCAGCGTACGTCCGACCACCTCAAGGAAGAGGTGCGCGAGGGCGCCCAATCGGCCTCGCAGAGCATCAGGGAGAGGGCGAGCTCGGCTGCCGACTCGGTGAAGGAGGGCGCCTCCTCAGCTGCCGACTCGGTGAAGGAGGGCGCCTCCTCAGCTGCCGACTCCGTGCGGGCGGGCGTCGCGGCGGTCAAGGACAAGGTCGCCGAGCGCCGCGGCGACGACGAGGACGCCAGCCCGCTGTCGCCCGCCACCTCGGTCGAGCTCGGTTCCGCGGTGCCCGTCGACGGTCTGGGTGACCAGGAGCCGGCAGGGACGCCTCTGCTCGGCCTGGCGGGTGGACCGCACCGCGCCGCCTCCTCCCCGGGGACGACGCCGAAGCCGGTGCTCGGCCCGTCCGGGCTGCCGACGACGGTGCTGGGTGCCCCGACGCCGGTCGTGGCGGGCGCCGGTGGAGGAGCCCTGCTGCTGGCCGGCCTGTGGCTGCGCCGCCGCCGCAAGCGCCGTCGCGGCCTGCGCTGACGTGCGGCGCCCGGTCCGGCCGGAGCCGCCGGGGCCGGGTCGGGAGTCGGTGTGGGACTACCCTCGCCCGCCGGCCCTCGTGGCCTCGGACCGTCTGGTCGTGGTGACGCTCGGCGGGCAGGAGGTCTGCCGTACCAGCTCGGCCTGGCGTGTGCTCGAGACGAGCCACCCTCCGGGGTGGTACCTGCCGGTGGCCGACTTCGCGCCCGGTGCGCTGCAGCCGGCCGGCGGCGCGTCGTTTTGCGAGTGGAAGGGCGTCGCCGCCTACCTCGACGTCGTCGGGGGTGCGGCGCGGGCCGAGCGGGCCGCCTGGAGGTATCTCGACCCGGCGCCGACCTATGCGGCGCTCGCTGGCACCGTCTCGCTGTACCCGGGCCTGATGGACGAGGTGACGGTCGACGGCGAGCCGGTGCGGGCGCAGGACGGCGGCTTCTACGGCGGCTGGATCACGGCCGATGTCGTCGGCCCGTTCAAGGGCCCGCCGGTCACGCGCGGCTGGTAGCCCGATACGACGACAGCTCTCAGCCTGCGCTGTCCAGCTCGATCGAGCGGCGCAGCGCGGCGTGCAGCGACAGCGGCGTGAGGACCCCGAGGTAGCGCCCCGACCCGGGCTCGGCCACCGCGATCCAGCCGGCGTCGTGCTGCAGCATCTCCGACATCGCCGCCTTGAGCGTCGCGTCGGACTCGACGTAGGCCGGCATCGGACGCACGACGTCGGCCACCACGCCCTCGCCGGACAGCCGCCGGGCGCTGACGAAACCCTTGAGCCGACCCTCGACGTCGACGACGAGGGCGTAGGCGTCCTCGCTCTGCTCGAGCGCCGTGCGGGCCGCGGCCAGGCTGTCGTCGAGCAGCACCACCGCGGGCTTGTCGAGCTCGGCGGTGTCGATGCCCGTCACCGCGAGGCGCCGCAGGCCGCGGTCGGCACCGACGAAGTCGGCCACGTGCGGCGTGGCGGGGGCTCCGAGGATCGTGGCGGGCGTGTCGTACTGCTCCAGCACGCCGCCCTGGCGGAACACCGCGATCCGGTCGCCGAGCCGCACCGCCTCGTCGATGTCGTGGGTGACGAACACGATGGTCTTGTGCACCTGCTCCTGCACGCGCAGGAATTCACCCTGCAGCCGGTCGCGGGCGATCGGGTCGATGGCCGAGAACGGTTCGTCCATGAGCAGCACCGGGGGGTCGGCGGCCAGCGCGCGGGCCACGCCGATGCGTTGGCGCTGCCCGCCGGACAGCTGAGCCGGCCAACGGTCGCGGTAGACGCCCGGGTCGAGCCCGACCAGCTCGAGCAGCTCGTCGGCCCGGCTCTTGCGCCGAGCCTTGTCCCAGCCCAGCAGCGTGGGCACGGTGGCCACGTTCTCCCACACCCGCTGGTGCGGGAACAGCCCGACCTGCTGGATCACGTAGCCGATGCGCCGGCGCAGCTTCACCTTGTCGACGTCCGTGACGTCCTCGCCGTCGAGCACGATCCGGCCGCCGGTCGGCTCGACCAGGCGGTTGATCATCTTCATGGTGGTCGTCTTGCCGCAGCCGGACGGCCCGACGAGGCAGACGAGCTCACCCCGGGCGATGTCGAGGTCGAGCTGCTCGACGGCGACCGTGCCGTCGGGGAAGCGCTTGGAGAGCCCTTCGAGCCGGATCATCGGGTCGGCGGTAGCGTCCACGCGTGGATCTCCTCGTCTCTGCCCAACCCCCACCCGGGGGTGAGGTGCTTGCTCAAGGGGTCCCGAACCCATGGTTCTCGACCATCTACCTGCAGCAGGGTAGATCGGAGCTGATCGTCGCGCTCGAGCAGCACGTGACGATCACCGTCGTCGCGGTGCTCGCGGGGCTGGTCGTCTCGCTGCCGCTCGCGGTGCTCGCGCGGCGCAGCCCGCTGTCGGAGACGCTCGTCGTCGGCGGCGCCGGCGTCGTCTACACGATCCCGTCGCTGGCGCTGTTCGCGCTGCTCGTGCCCTACACCTCCTACACCGCGACGACCGCGGTGATCGCGTTGGCGCTGTACACGCTGGTCATCTTGGTGCGCAACGCCGTCGCCGGGCTCGCGCAGGTGCCCGACGAGGTCGTCGAGGCCGCGCGCGGCATGGGCTTGTCGCCGCTGCGCCGGCTGCTGCGGGTCGAGCTGCCGATCGCGCTGCCCTCGATCGTCGCCGGGGTGCGCGTCGCGACCGTCGCCACCATCTCGCTGCTGACGGTCGCCGCCTACGTGGGCACCGGCGGCTTCGGCCGGCTCATCGACGAGGGGTTCCGCGCCGACTACCGCGCCAAGATCGTCACGGCCTGCATCTGCTGCGTGCTGCTGGCGCTGATCGCCGACGCGCTGCTGCTGCTCGTGCAGCGGCTGCTCACGCCGTGGACGCGGGCCCGCTGATGCCCACCGACCTGTGGGGCTGGATCACCTACGCCGACCCGCAGATGGGCGCGTTGGCCCGGCTGCAGCAGCACATGGGATACACCGTCGGCGGGGTGCTGCTCGCCTGCCTGGTGGGGCTGCCGGTCGGGCTCTACCTCGGCCACCTCGGTCGCGGTGGCGCTGTTGCGGTGAACCTCAGCAACATGGGCCGCGCCATCCCGACGCTCGGGGTCGTCGTGCTGTTCGCCGTCTCGCCGCTCGGTGCCTCCTACCTGTCGCTGGCCATCGCGCTCGGGCTGTTCGCGCTGCCGGCCGTGCTCACCAACGCCTACGTCGGCATGCAGGAGGTCGACCGGGAGGCGCTCGAGGCGGCGCGCGGGATGGGCATGTCGGAGGGGCAGCTGTTCCGGCGCGTCGAGCTGCCGCTCGCCTTCCCCCTCGTTGCGGCGGGTGTGCGCAGCGCCACGCTGCAGGTGCTCGCCACGGCGGTGCTCGCCGCGGCGGTCGGCGGCGGGGGGTTCGGGCGATACCTCATCGACGGCCTGGGCAGCCAGGACTTCCCGCAGCTGCAGGCCGGCGCGCTGCTCGTCGCCGGCACGGCGTTGGTCATCGAGCTCGTGCTCGGCGGGCTGCAGCGCCTGGTCGACCCGGTGGCCAAGGCGCGCGCCGGCCGGCTGGCCGAGGGCCCGGCCGCGGCGGCCGAGGAGGCGACCGTGAGTGATTCGTGACCTGATCGCGGAACGTCCCCGACTCCGGTCGGGTTGGATCGAGCACCCTGACACGCGTCCGGCCGGTCCGGACGGGACACAGAAGGTTCCTCCATGCGCGCTCGTCGTCTCCGCCTGTTCGCCCTGCCCCTGCTTGCAGCCCTCGCCCTCACCGCGTGCGGTGACGGCGGGAACAGCGCCGAGTCCCGCATCAGCGCTGCCCCCTCGGCGGACGCCGGGGCCGCCCTGCCCACCAGCGGCGGGTCCGGCTCGATCGTCGTGGCCTCCGCCAACTTCCCCGAGAACCAGATCCTCGCCGAGGTCTACAAGCAAGCCCTCGCCCAGGCCGGCTTCGAGGCCTCCGTCAAGCCGCTGACCACTCGGCCGAACATCCTGGCGGCGCTCGAGAGCGACGACATCCAGGTCGAGCCCGACTACGTCGGCAGCCTCACCGAGTACCTCAACAAGCAGAAGAACGGCCCCGACGCCGAGCGGGTCGCGAGCGGTGACCTCGACGCGACCTACGCCAAGGCCAAGGAGCTCGCCTCGGCCAAGGGCCTGACCGTGCTCGAGCCCTCGCCGGCGCAGGACCAGAACGCCTTTGCCGTCACCCGCGAGTTCAGCGAGAAGAACAACATCACCAAGCTGTCCGACCTCGCCGACTACAAGGGCAAGCTCGTGCTGGGGGGCACCCCGGAGTGCAAGACCTACGAGCTGTGCCAGCCCGGCCTCGAGAAGACCTACGGCATCACCTTCACCGGCTTCGAGCAGACCGACCTCGGCGGCACGCTGTCGGTCAGCAAGCTCAAGGACGGTTCCGTGCAGCTCGGTGAGTTCCTGTCCAGCGACGGCGGCGTGAAGGCCAACGACTTCGTCGTGCTGAAGGACGACAAAGAGCTGCAGTCGGTCGACAACGTGGTGCCGGTGCTGTCGAAGTCGGCCGCCGGCAAGCCGCTGGTCGCCGAGGTCCTCAACAAGGTGAGCGCTTCGATGAGCACCGAGGACCTCATCGCGCTGAACGCCGCGGTGAGCATCGACCGCAAGCTCCCGGCAGGTGCCGCCACCGACTTCCTCAAGGCCAAGGGGCTGCTGGCGTCCTGACCGGTTGCCCTCGCACCTTCGGTCCCCGCTGCCGCGAACGGTGAAGCCATGACGAGCCCGGAGAGCCGGGCGGCCACGGCGGCGGCGATCGGCGCGCTGACCGACTTCTGGCTCGAGATGGAAGCCGGCTCTCCGCGGGCGGTCGGCGCCTACCTGCAGCAGCTCGTCGATGACGACGGGGTCGGCGCGCTGGCGCAGGGATACTTCGGGTTGCTGAGCCTGTCTGCGCTGCTGCTGCCGATGGCGGCGGCGCAGGAGGGGCTGGCGCCGCGCGAGCTGCTCACCCGCATCGCCCTGGTCGTCGCCCGGCAGGAGACGGACGGGACCGGCGACGCCTGACCACCCGTTTGCGCGCCTCACGTGCGCCAGCTGGCTGTCGATCTTCAGGGCATGTTCTCGTACCCCCTGAACCGGGTGCCGATGACCCTCGGGCTGCAGACCTGCCTCGGCGGCGTCCTCGTGACCGTCCCGTCGCTGGCCATCCTGCGTCCCGAGGTCGGTACCCTGGCCGGCTCGCCGTGGTCGCGCTGTGCTGGCTCGCGGTGCTCATCTGCCTGCGCGAAGTGACGCACCGACCGCAGCAGGTGCGGATCGTCGGGGTGCTCGTGACGATGTTCGCGCTGGGAGTGACCGGCCTGGTCACCGACGGCCTGGCCAGCACCTTCTCCGGCCTGTACGTGCTGGTGCGTCTACGCCGGCCTGCGGCTGAGCCGCCGGCAGTGCCTGCTGCTGCTGCCGCTCGCCGCCGGGTCCCGGTGGCTCACGAACATGCCGGTGACGGCGTTCGCCGCGGCGCGGCTACCGGTGGCCATGGGGCTGTGGCTCGTCGTCTCGCAGCTGGTGAGCCGCCTGATCACGCAAGACCGCGAGCTGCGCGATGCGCTCGCCGTCCAGCTGCGCACCGACCCGCTCACCGGGTTGCTCAACCGGCACGGGCTCACCGAGCGGGTGGCTGCGCTACGGCCGCAGGACTGCGTCGTGTTCCTCGACCTCGATCACTTCAGCGGGTCAACGACCGGCAGGGGCATGCGGCCGGCGACGCGGTGCTCTCCGACCTCGGCCGGGTCGTGCTGGCCGTGCTGCGCCCCGGCGACACCGCGGTGCGCTACGGCGGGGAAGAGGTGGCGCTGTTGCTGCCCGACTGCGACGACGTCGGCGCCGATCGCTTCCTCGAGCGCCTCACCCAGGGCTGGCTCGCCTCGCACCCCGAGCTGACGCTGTCGGCGGGGGTGGCGACCGTCGGCGACGACGACGGCGCGTCGACCCTGGCGCGCGCCGACGCCGCGCTGTACGCGGCAAAGGCGGCCGGCTGCAACACGTGGCGGCACGACAGCCCAGCCGATTGTGCGAGGCGGGCAGCCGCCTTCGTCGCTGCCTGAGCCTGGCGGTGCGCCGCCAGGGACTCGAACCCCGGACCCGCTGATTAAGAGTCAGCTGCTCTAACCAACTGAGCTAGCGGCGCGTGCGCAGAACCGTAGCAGCCGTGCCGGTGCGGGTTCAGCCCGTCGGTGCGGGTGGCTCCTGTCGCGGCGGCGGCTCGCCCGTCGCGCGCAGGCCCTCCGCTGCCCGCGCCTGCTGCAGCAGCTGCGCGTGCTCCTGCGGGTGCGCCGCGGCGAGAGACTCGGCGGCCGAGCGCCGGGCCCGGCGCTCGCGCACCTCCAGGTCACCGCTGCCGACCGCGCCGACCGCTCCCTGCGGCAGCGGCGGTCGCGGCCGGGGCGTCGTGGCGGTGCGGGTCACCGTGGCGGTGCGGCGGCGGGCCGGAGCGGGGGCGAGGCAGTCGCGGCAGGTCGTCGACTCGCCGTCGAAGTCGCTCGCGGGCCGCACCTTGCGACAGGTGTCGCAGCGGCGCCAGGCGCTCACTGGTGCACCGGGGCTCGCTCGAACAGCGGATCGAGCAGCAGCCGGCACGTCACCCCGCCACCGTACGGCGACTCGACCTGGTGCGATCGGTGCTGCACGCTAGCGGTGCCCGGCCTCACCCGCGCCGGCTGCCGCATCCCGAGGAGGAACCGTGCCCGAACCCGTCGTCAGCACCATGCAGGACACCCAGCTGACGATCACGAGCATGCTGCGGCACGGGCAGAGCGTGTTCGCCGACTCGCTCGTGCGCACCTTTGAACCCGACGGTGTGCGCACGGCCAGCTACGCCGAGATCGCTGAGCGGGCAGCGCGGCTGGCCGGTGCGCTGGGCCGGCTCGGTATCGGCGAGGGCGACCGGGTCGGCACCTTTCTGTGGAACACCCAGGAGCACCTGGAGGCCTACCTCGCGGTCCCGTCGATGGGCGCCGTGCTGCACACGCTGAACCTGCGGCTGTTCCCCGAGCAGCTCGCCTACGTCATCGACCACGGCCAGGACCGCGTCGTGCTCGTCGACGCCACCGTGCTGCCGCTGCTGGCCAAGGTTGCCGACCAGCTGCCCACCGTCGAGGCCTACGTGCTCGTCGGCGACGGCGACACCAGCGGGCTGGGGGACGTGCCCGTGCACCGGTACGAAGACCTGCTGGCCGAGGCCGACGGAGTCTTCGACTGGCCTGCGCTCGACGAGCGGGCGCCGATGGCCATGTGCTACACGAGCGGCACGACCGGCAACCCCAAGGGCGTCGTCTACAGCCACCGCTCCACCTATCTGCACTCGCTCGCGAGCGCCACCGGCAACGGCTTCGCGCTCAGCGAGCACGATGCGGTACTTCTCGTCGTCCCGATGTTCCACGCCGCCGCGTGGGGCCTGGCCTACTCCGGGTGGCTCGCGGGCTGTGATCTCGTGCTGCCCGGCCGCCACCTGCAGGCCGAGCCGCTCGCCCGGATCATCGCCGAGCTGCGCCCCACGGTGGCGGGGGCGGTCCCGACGATCTGGAACGAGCTGCTGTCCTACGTCGACGAGCACGACACCGACCTGTCGTCCCTCCGCCTGGTCGCCTGCGGCGGCTCGGCGGTGCCCGAGCGCCTCATGCGCCGGTTCGAGGAGGACCACGGCATGCACATCGTGCAGGCGTGGGGGATGACTGAGACCTCACCGCTGGCCGCGATCGCGCACGTCCCGGCCGGCACGCCCGACGAAGAGCAGTGGGCCTGGCGCGCCCGCACCGGTCGGCTGCTGGCCGGCGTCGAGCTGCGCCTGGTCGACGACGAGGGCACGGTGCTGCCCTGGGACGGCGAGGCCGTCGGCGAGATGCAGGTGCGCGGCCCGTGGATCACCGGTGCCTACCACCGCGACGACGACCCGGACCGGTTCTCAGACGGCTGGCTGCGCACCGGTGACGTCGCGACCTGCCTGCCCAACGGCTTCGTGCAGATCACCGACCGCAGCAAGGACATCATCAAGTCGGGTGGGGAGTGGATCAGCTCGGTCGAGCTGGAGAACACGCTGATGGGGCACCCGGCGGTGTTCGAGGCGGCCGTCGTCGCCGTGCCGGACGAGCGGTGGGACGAACGGCCGCTCGCGTGCGTCGTGCTGCGGCCCGGGGCGAGCGCCGAGCCGGACGAGCTGTGCGGCTACCTGGAGGGCAAGGTGGCGCACTGGTGGCTGCCCGAGCGCTGGAGCTTCATCGACGCGGTGCCGCGCACCAGCGTCGGCAAGTTCGACAAGAAGGTGCTGCGCGCGCGCTACGCGGACGGCGAGCTGGACGTCCGGGTCCGTGAGGGGGCTGCTGTCGCAGGGCGCGGTTAACATCCGGGGATGCGGCACACCCTCTACGAGTCCGAGCACGAGGCCTTTCGCGACGCGGTGCGCTCGTTCGTCGCCAAGCACGTCGAGCCGTTCCACGCCCAGTGGGAGGCCGACGGTGTCGTCGACCGCTCGGTGTGGATCGAGGCCGGCAAGCAGGGGCTGCTCGGTACCGATGTCGACGAGAAGTACGGCGGCGGCGGCATCAAGGACTTCCGCTACAACTGCGTCGTCGGTGAGGAGCTCACCCGGGCCGGCGCGAGCGGGGTCGGCTTCACCCTGCACAACGACGTCATGGCGCCCTATCTCAACGACCTGACCACCGAGGAGCAGAAGCAGCGCTGGTTGCCGCCGTTTGTCTCCGGCGAGCTCATCACGGCCATCGCGATGAGCGAGCCGGCGGCCGGCTCCGACCTACAGGGCCTCAAGACGGTCGCCCGGCGCGACGGCACCGACTGGCTCGTCTCCGGCTCGAAGACCTTCATCACCAACGGCATCAACTCCGACCTGGTGCTGGTCGTCGTCCGCACCGACCCCGACAAGGGGGCGCACGGCTTCAGCCTGCTGGCCGTCGAGCGCGGCATGCCCGGCTTCGAGCGCGGTCGCAACCTCAACAAGGTCGGCATGAAGGCACAGGACACCGCCGAGCTCTTTTTCGACGAGGTGCGCGTGCCGGCCGAGAACCTCGTCGGCACCGAGGGTGGCGGCTTCGTCCACCTGATGAACGCGCTGCCGCAGGAGCGGCTGTCCATCGCGGTGGTCGCGGTCGCGGCTGCCCGCAAGATCTTCGACCTCACACTCGCCTACTGCAAGGAGCGCACCGCCTTTGGCAAGCCGATCGGCAGCTTCCAGCACAGCCGCTTCGTGCTCGCCGAGATGGCCACCGAGCTCGAGATCGCGCAGACCTACGTCGACAAGGCCGTGCTCGAGCACAACGCTGGCCGCTTCGACGTGCAGGACGCTGCGATGGCCAAGTGGTGGACCACCGAGCTGCAGAAGCGCGTCGTCGACCAGTGCGTGCAGCTGCACGGCGGCTACGGCTACATGCTCGAGTACCCGGTGGCCAAGGCCTTCATCGACTCACGGGTGCAGACCATCTACGGCGGCACCACCGAGGTCATGAAGGAGATCATCGGTCGGTCGTTGGGTGTCTGACGCCGCGGGCGGCGAGGCTCACGCCGCGTCGCTCTCGACCCGGGCGGCACGCAACCACCCCGCTCAGCGGTCCTGCCACGGCTGCGAACCGCACGCGATGGACGACCGGCAGGCCCGCTGCGAGGGACCGTAGGCATCGGGCCCCCGAGCGTGTGGATCATCTGCTTCGTGCCCTGGCAGCCGACACGCCAGCGTGTCGGCTGCCGGGACGCGCGACAGAAGATCGTCTTAGGGCCGGGCGGCCTACTCCAGCTCGTCGGCCCCCGCCTTGGCGGCCTCGGTGTCGGTGGCGCTGTGCTCGCTCTCGCGCTCGAACGCCCCCTCGACCTCGAGGTTCGGGTCGGTCTGGTCGGCGACCTGCTGGGTGAGCTGGTCGTCGCTCACGCCCTCGCCCGCGGTGCTGGTGCTGCCGGCATCGGTGGCCGGCGTGCCGGTCGGCTGCTCGCTCACGGTGCTCCTTGGTGGTCGGCGTCGCGTCGGCCTGCCCGAACGCGTCCGCCCGGGACCTACCCGCAGGTCGGACGCGGACGCAGGCCGTGAGGCGTCCCACGTGGGAAGCCGGCTCAGGGCAGAGCTCGCGGCAGGTCCGCCTCATCGGAGCCGGGTGCCACGTCGTCGTCGAGCGCGGTGGCCTCGTTGAAGCGCAGCAGGCGCATCCGTCCGGCACCCGGCTCGTGCGCGTAACAGGTGAGCGAGCAGGGGGCGACGTCGCCCTCGGCGTCGATCGCCAGGACCTGCTCTTCGTCCATCCGCTCGAGCACGTAGCGGGTCAGCAGCACGACGACCTGGTGCACGACCAGCAGCACCCGCTCGCCACGCGCCTCGACGCGGATCTCGTCGAGCGCGAGGCGCAGCCGCAGGGCGACGTCGACCCACGACTCGCCACCGGGTGGACGGTGGTAGAACTTGCCGATCGTGGCCCGGCGCTGGCTCTCGCTCGGGAACTGGCTGCGGATGCCGCACCCGGTCAGCCCGTCGAGCACGCCGAACTCGCGCTCGCGCAGCCGCTCGTCGACGATCATCGGCAGGTCGAGCCCGGCCGCCTCGAGCACCAGCTCAGCAGTCTGCCGGGCCCGCACGTAGGGGCTCGTCCACACCACGGTCGGCTGCTCGTCGCTGCATTGGCGCGCCGTCCAGCGCCCCAGTGCGCGTGCCTGCTCCTTCCCGAGACCCGACAGCGGAACGTCGACGTCGCGGATGTCGAGGCCGAGCTGTTCGAGCCCGCGGGACTCGGCATGGTCGCGTGCGACGTTGCCGGCGCTCTCGCCGTGCCGCACCACCCACAGGCGGGTCGGCCAGGGTGCGTCAGGTCCTGCCCGGGGGAGCACGAGGTGGCCCCTGCCCCTTGCGCCCACGCTCACACGATCCGGCGCAGGCGGGCTTGCTCGCCCGCCGGTATCCTCTGCCCTGTGCTGCGGCAGTTCTTCACCCCTCGCTGGTGGGGAGTGCACGCGCTGACGGTCCTCGCCGCCCTGGTGATGTACCGCATCGGGCTCTGGCAGTGGCACAAGGGCCGTGCCGAGGGAGACTGGCTCAACTACGGCTACGCCGCCCAGTGGTGGCTGTTCGTCGCCTTTGCAGTCGGCATGTGGGTCAAGCTGGTGCTCGACGAGCTGCAGCCCGGACGCGTCGTCGAGCGCGAGGCGCGCACCGAGCGGCGCGACCGCGAAGCCGAAGAGCTGTCCGCAACCATCGCGTCGGCGAGCGCTGCTGCTCCGGTCGAGGACGAGGACGACGAGGAGCTGGCGGCCTACAACCGGCACCTGGCCTGGCTGCACGAGAACGCGCGCAGGTGAGCGGCGCGATCCTGCGCTACCGCGTGATGGCGACCGTGGTCGGCGTCGTGCTGCTCGTGCTCGTGCTGGTGGCCATCCCGCTGCGGTATGTCTTCGGCATCCCGGAGGTCTCGCGCATCGTCAGCCCGATCCACGGGACCCTCTACATCCTGTACCTGGTGGCGACCTTCGGCGTCTCGCGCCGGGCGGGCTGGACCCTCAAGCGCACGGTGCTGGTGATGCTCGCGGGCACCGTGCCGTTCCTGTCGTTCGTCGTCGAGCGCCGCATGACCCGCGAGCTGCAGGTCGCGGTCTAGCCACGCCGAAAGCTCCCGCCCGATAGGACGGGCACCGCGTGTGAGACGTCGACCTCGCAGGCGATCTCCACGTCGTCGCGGTAGCCGGCGACGACGAGCTCCCGTGCGCTCGCGCAGCTTGTGGGCTGCTGAAAATGTTCGCGGCCACGGCCGCATGGGCCGCCCAGGCCACCGTTGCCTCGACGGACAGGTGCCGGCAACCGCGGTCGGCGAGGCCGGTCAGCACGGCGCCGGCGCCCCACAGGTCCTCGACGGCGGGCCGCCGGCTCCCGTCGGGCCAGCGCTCGCCGGCCGTTCGAGACGCTTATGGTGGTCATCCACCTCGGCCACGTCGGCGCCTGGGCGCCGGGCCGTCCGCAAGTGCGCCTTCCCCAGGGGTAGGTCGCTGCGACACGCCGAAAAGCCGACCGGAGCCTGGGGAAGCTGAGCCGGAGGACCCGGTCAGCTGATCTGCCGCTCCCGACCCGCCCAGTACGGCGCGCGCAAGTCCTTCTTGAGGATCTTGCCGCTGGGGTTGCGCGGCAGCGCCTCGACCACGTCGATGCTCTTGGGCACCTTGAAGCCGGCCAGCTGTCCACGTGCGAAGGCGATCAGCGCGGTGGTGTCCACGTTCTCCCCCGGCGCGGCGACGACCATGGCCTTGACCTCCTCGCCCCAGGTGGCACTCGGCACGCCGATGACGGCGACATCGGCGACCGATGGGTGCTTGGCGAGGGCGTTCTCGACCTCGGCCGGGTAGACGTTCTCGCCACCGCTGACAATCATGTCCTTGACCCGGTCGTGCAGGAACAGGTAGCCCTCGACCAGGTAGCCGGCGTCACCGGTGCGCAGCCAGCCGTCGGGGCCGCGGACGGCGGCGGAGGCCTCCGGCTGGCGCCAGTAGCCGGCCATATTCTGGTGGCTGCGGATCCACACCTCGCCCACCTGGCCGTCCGGCACGTCCGCGCCGCTGAGCAGGTCCACGCAGCGGATCTCGACGCCCTGCATCGGTCGTCCCGCCGAACGCAGCCGCTCGCGGTGCGCGGTGTCGGTGTGGTCCTGCGGCGTCAGCATGGTGATGGCGCCGGTGGTCTCGGTGAGCCCGTAGACCTGGTAGAAACCGCAGCCGAACAGGCGTTGGCATCGCTCCAGCAGGGCTTCGCTGATCGGGCTCGCGCCGTAGCAGAGCGCCACCAGGCTCGAGTAGTCGACGTCCTCGACGCCGGGGGTGAGCGTGAGGAACAGCAGCGCGGCCGGCACGAGGAAGGCGTGCGTGACGCCGTGCCGCGGGATCAGCGCCAGCAGCTCGGCCGGGTCCAGCTCGCGCAGCAGCACGGTGTGCACGCCGAGCGACATGCCGAACAGCGCCCACCCCGACCCGCCGATGTGGAACATCGGCATGGCGGCCAGGTTGACCGCGTCGTCGCCCATCTCGAGCTGACCGGCCATGTCCAGCAGCCCGCTGAAGTTGCCGTTGTCGAGCATCGCGCCCTTGGGCAGCCCGGTGGTTCCGGAGGTGTAGAGCTGCAGCGCGACGTCGTGGTCGCCGACCGGCTCGGCGCTCGTGACCGGCTTCGCACCGGCCAGCCACTGCTCGTAGGCGGTGTGCGGCGCGGCCTCGTCGCCGACCACGACGATGTGGCGCACGTTCGTGAGCGTCGGCGCAAAGGCGGCCAGCTGCTCGGCGAACTCGCTGTGGACCACCAGCACCGTGGCGCCCGAGTCGTTGACGATGAACGCCATCTCCGGCGGCGCGAGGCGCCAGTTGACCGCGACGTCGACGGCGCCCAGCCGGGCCGCGCCGAACAGCACCTCGAAGTAGGTGAGCCCGTTCTTGTCCAGAAAGGCGACGCGATCGCCCTTGCCGATGCCGTCGGCGCGCAGCGCTCCGGCGACCGCGGCGGCGCGCTCGTCCAGCTGCCGCCAGCTCAGGGTCTGGTCGTCCAGCGTGAGGGCAGGCGCGTCCGGCCGATCCTTCACCCACTGCTCGAGGATTGCCGGGATCGAGAAGCCCATCGGTCGTCGGGGTGCTGACCCGCGATCGGGTCCGCGTCCCCTGCCCCCTCTCCGTGGTGGATGCGTCGTGCTCGATCGCAGCCTACGACGCGTGATCTGGACCACGTCGACCGTCCGTCAGGTCGGCCTGCAGGGGCCGCACGGCGCTGCGAGGGACGGGTCTGCCACGCTGCGCAGCGTCGTGCAGGTGCAGTCAGGCAGGGGAGGGGTCCGGTGCCAGGACCGTTGACGGGGCTGCGGGTCCTCGAGCTGGCGGGGCTCGGTCCGTGCCCGCACGCGGCGATGGTGCTGGCCGACCTCGGAGCCGACGTCGTGCGCGTCGACCGTCCGGGCGGCGGGTTCGGCATGGGGGAGGCCGAGCACGACGTGCTGCTGCGCGGGCGGCGTTCGGTATCGGTCGACCTCAAGAGCGAGGACGGCGCCGCGCTCGTGCTGCAGCTCGCCGCCCGGGCTGACGTGCTGATCGAAGGCTTTCGCCCGGGTGTCATGGAGCGGCTCGGCCTCGGGCCGGATGCGTGCCAGGCGCGCAACCCGCGGCTGGTCTACGGACGCGTGACGGGCTGGGGTCAGGACGGGCCGCTCGCGCCGCGCGTCGGCCACGACCTCAACTACCTGGGGCTCACCGGCGTGCTGTCGACGATCGGGCGGGCCGGCGAGTCGCCGGTGCCACCGATCAACCTGGTGGCCGACTTCGGCGGTGGCTCGATGCTCCTCGTCGTCGGGGTGCTGGCCGCCCTGCACGAGCGGGAGCGGTCCGGCACGGGGCAAGTCGTCGACGCCGCGATGGTCGACGGCGTGGCGCTGCTGAGCCAGATGATCTGGTCGTTCCGCTCCCAGGGCCTATGGCGCGACGAGCGCGGCAGCAACGCGCTGGACGGCGGGGCCCCCTTCTACGACACCTACCGCTGCGCCGACGGCCGCTACGTCGCAGTCGGCGCGATCGAGCCGCAATTCTGGCAGCGCGTGCTCGAGGTGCTGGGACTCGCCGACGAGCAGCTGCCGAGCCACCTCGACCCGGCCGGCTGGCCGGTGCTGCGCGAGCGGCTCACCGCCGTGCTCGCGACCCGGACGCGCGACGAGTGGACGCAGGTCTTCGACGGCGTCGACGCCTGCGTGACGCCCGTCGTCGAGCTGGCCGAGGCTGCTGCGGAGCCGCACCTGTCCGCTCGTGGCACCTACGTCGATGTGCAGGGCGTGTGGCAGGCCGCGCCGGCGCCCCGCTTCTCGCGCACGGCCAACGACGCGCCGGCTCCGCCGGGCGTCGTAGGGGCCGACCTCGACGCCGTCGCGAGCGACTGGGGCATCGAGCTGGCCTGAACGCCTCAGCCTGAACGCCTCAGGCCAGCGCCATGACCGCCACTCCGGCCCCGGCGAGGGCCACGGTGGCGAGCAGGGTGCCGACGGCGTTGGCGAGCGCGCGGCGCACGTCGCGGTCCCGGGTGAGCGCCGCCGAGGCGACCGCGACGGTCGAGAAGGTGGTGAGGCCACCGCAGAACCCGGTGCCGAGCACAGCCGACCACCACGGCGACCAGCCATGGAACAGCCCCCCGCCGACGAGCACGCCGAGCGCGAGGCTCCCGGCAAGGTTGACGGTGAGGATGCCCGTCAGCGGGCCGCCCGTGCGCCGCGCCAGCAGCTGGTCGACGACGTGCCGCAACACAGCTCCGGCAGCGCCTGCGGCTGCGACGGCCGGCCAGGCGCCGGCTCCGAGTACGGACAAGCTGCTCATGGCGCCCGCCTCACGCTAGCCCCCTCATGATCGCCGCCTCATGAGCGCAGCCTCGACGTGCGGCCGAGCCTGAGCCCGATCGCCGCCGCGACGACGCCGGCGGCCACGCTGCCGAGCCCGTAGCCGAGGGCCGTGCCGAAGCGGTCGTCTCGCACGAGCAGCGCCACCTGCACGGCGAGCGAGGACCACGTCGTGAACGAGCCGAGCACCCCGACGCCCAGCACGAGCCGCAGCCGGGTCGACTGCGGGCGCTGCCCGAGGGCGGTGACGAGCACTCCCAACGCGAGCGCGCCGGACAGGTTGACCGCCGCCGTCGCGACGAGCACCCCGCCGGCGACGGCGCCACCGGCGGGGACGGCCAGCGCGCGCAGCAGCGTGCCGACCGCTCCGCCGGCGGCCACCAGCAGGACGGTCGGGGTCGGGCCGGGGCCGCTGGGTCCCGGGGCGGCCTCGTCGGCGGCTACCTCGGGATCGGCGGCGGACGCCGTCGTCGCGATCTCCTGGCGTCGAGACTTCCGCACCCCATGGCGCACCCCATGCCGCCTGCCTGCTGCGGGAACCCCGTCACCCCCTTCGGCCGTCGTCCTTAAGTGTCCCAGTCTGCAAGGCGTGCCCGCGTGGCCGCCGTCCTGCTCCTCCTCGGCCTGAGCGCGGCCTGCGGCACGGACGACGACCCACCTGGCGCCGCTGCCGCACCGGCCCCTGCCGCCCCGAGCTCCACCGCGCCGGCATCCGCGGGTGGTGTGGCGCGCGGGCCGGTCAGCTTCACGCAGCCGCAGCAGGTCGCCACCGGCCTGGAGGCGCCGTGGGGGGTGGCGTTCCTGCCAGGCGGCGACGCGCTCGTCTCCGAGCGCGACACCGCGCGCATCCTGCGCCTGCCAGCGGGCGGCGGCCGGCCGCAGCAGGTGGCCGAGGTGAAGGGGGTGCGCTCCGACGGCGAGGGCGGGCTGCTCGGCCTCGCCGTCGCCCCGAGCTTCGACCAGGACGGTCTGGTCTACGCCTACTACACCGCCGAGCGCGACAACCGGGTCGTGCGCTTCCCCCTCGACGACCCCGCAGACGTCGAGGTGCTCGTCGACGGTATCGACCGCTCGTCGATCCACAACGGCGGCCGCATCGCCTTTGGGCCGGACGGCATGCTGTACGCCTCGACCGGCGACGCCAGCGACCGCGGCGAGTCGCAGGACCCCGATGACCTCAACGGCAAGATCCTGCGGATGACGCCCGACGGCTCGGTGCCGGCGGACAACCCGACGGCCGGCTCGCTGGTGTGGAGCCTCGGCCACCGCAACGTGCAGGGCCTGGCGTGGGACGCCGACGGCCGGATGTACGCCAGCGAGTTCGGGCAGAACACCTTCGACGAGCTGAACCTCATCGAGCCCGGCAACAACTACGGTTGGCCTGAGGTCGAGGGTAGGGGGGACACCCGCGGCGGGCGCTTCACCGATCCGCTGCTGACCTGGGACCCCGCCGAGGCCTCGCCGTCGGGGATCGCCGTGGTCGGCGACGAGCTGTACGTGGCGGCGCTGCGCGGTCGGCGGGTGTGGGACGTCCCGCTCGACGGCAGGGGCGGCGTCGGCGCGCCCGTCGCTCGGCTCGAGGGCGAGCTCGGGCGGGTCCGGACGGTCGCGGCCGCACCCGACGGCGGCCTGTGGGTGCTGACCTCGAACCGCGACGGCCGGGGTTCGCCGCGCGAAGGCGACGACCGGGTGCTCCACTTCGGCGCCGCCTGAGCACGCACCCGATAGCGTCCGCCCCATGCAGACCGTGCGCACCCCCGACGACCGCTTCGAAGGCCTGCCCGGCTTCGACTTCGCCCCGACCTACGTCGAGACCGGCGACGGACTGCGCGTGGCGATCGTCGACGAAGGTCCTCGTGACGCCCAGGTGGTGCTGCTGCTGCACGGCGAGCCGACGTGGAGCTACCTGTACCGCAAGATGATCCCGCCGTTGCTGGCCGCCGGCCTGCGCGTCGTCGCCCCCGACCTGGTCGGCTTCGGCCGGTCCGACAAGCCGGTGCGCGACGAGGACTACACCTACGCCCGGCACGTCGAGTGGATGCGCAGCGCGCTGTTCGACGAGCTCGACCTCACCGGGGCGGTGCTGTTCGGCCAGGACTGGGGCGGCCTGATCGGGCTGCGCCTGGTCGCCGAGCACCCGCAGCGCTTCCGGGCGGTGTGCGCCAGCAACACCGGGCTGCCCGACGGGTCGAGTCGCATGGGTTCCGAGTGGCAGCGCTTCGCCGCCTTCGTGCGCGACACCCCCGACCTGCCGATCGGCTTCCTCGTCACCTCAGGCTGCCTGCACGCTCTGCCGGGCGAGGTGGCCGCGGCCTACGAGGCCCCGTTCCCGGACGCCACGTACAAAGCCGGGGCGCGCAGCTTCCCGCTGCTGATCCCGCAGACGCCGGACGACCCGGCCGCACCGGCGCAGGCCGCTGCATGGCAGTCGTTGCGCGGCTTCGAGAAGCCGTTCCTGTGCGCGTTCGCCGACTCCGACCCGATCACGCGCGGCGCCGACCGGCTGTTCCGCGAGCAGGTACCGGGCTGCGCCGGCCAGCCGCACACCGCCATCGAGGGCGCCGGGCACTTCGTGCAGGAGGACCGCGGCGAGCAGGCGGCGCAGGTGCTCATCGACTGGCTGCAGGAGCTGCCTCGCTGACCCGACCTCAGCTCGAGGTTGAGGTCTGCGGCGCCGGCTCGCGTACCCACAGCGTCGCCGCGGCCACCGCCAGTGGCAACAACGCGCTCGCGAGCAGCACCGCGGTGTAGCTGCCGGTGCGCTCGCGGGCAAGCGCGAACAGCACCGGGCCGAAGGCCGTGGACCCCACGGTGACGGCGGCGACCAGCCCGCGCAGCGTGCCGACGTGCAGCGTGCCGAGCACCCGCGGCATCGCGGCGGCCTCCACGGTGCGGATGCTGCCGCCGGCCGCGCCGAGCAGCAACCCGAAGCCGATCGCGGACAGCCCGGGCGTCACGACCGTGGCCCAGACCAGGGCGCCGGCCAGGGCCAGCATGCAGCCGCCCAGCACCGCGGTCGGCGGCCAACGGTCGACGACGGTGCCGATCAAGAAGGTCCCGACGAGCGCGGCGGCCGTCTGCGGCAGGAAGTTGGCCGCGGCCTCGGTGGCCGACAGGCCCCGTTCGGACAGCAGGCTGATCTGGTGGAACGCGATAGCGGTCGCGAGCATCCCGCTGGTGGCGCCGGCGGCGGCGACCAGCCAGAACCAGCCGGTGCGCAGGGCCTCGCGCCGGCTGAAACCCCAGGCCGGCGCGACCGGACCGGCACCGCGGACGCCGTCGGGCACCTGTCCGATCGTCTCGGGGCGGTCGCGCAGCGCCAGCAGCGCGAGCGGGACGACGGTGGCCCAGATCAGCAGCCCCTCGCCCGCCCAGACGAGGCGCCAGCCGTGAGCGGCGACGAGACGCTCCAGCAGCACGGGCGCCAGGCTGATGCCCGCCGCGCCGACTGCTCCGACGATGCCGAGGGCCAGGCCGCGCCGCCGGGTGAACCACAGCGCGGTGACGGTCGTGGCGGCCAGCCCGAGCGCGCCCTGCCCAGCCAGGCGCAGGCCGACGAACCCGGCCGTGAGTCCGACGACCCCGCTGACCGCCGACAGGCCGAGCAGGAACGCCCCGAACACGGCGCCGATCACCGCGGTGACCCGCCGCACGCCGTAGCGGTCGAGCGCCCGGCCGACGAACGGCATGGCGAGCGCTCCGCACAGCGTGCCGATCAGGTAGGCCGTCGACAGGGCGGTGCGCGAGATCTCCAGCTCGGCGATGACCGGGTCGACGAAGGCCGACACCCCGGCGGTCTGGCCGGGCGCGGTCAGCGCTGCGAGCGCGCTGCTCGTCGCGACGATGCGCCAGCCGTAGAAGCCGTCGACGGACGTGGCGGAACGGGCGGGCGGGGCGACGGCGGGCTCGCTTCGATGGACGGAGGACGCCGGGCGCAGCCGTGACGTCGAGATCGTGCCCAGCGTCACACAGCGCTCGCAGGGTGGCTGCCTACGGCGGTGTGGCCCGCACGACACCGGGTTGGCCGGCGGTGCGGTGCGGTGCGGTGCTTTGCGGTAGATGTGACAGTGCTCGTATGGCGTTGCACCGGCACGGCGAGGACGCGCCCGACGAGCAGGAGTGGGACGAGCGGTACGCCAGGCAGAAGCGTGTCTGGAGCGGTCGGCCCAACGGCGCCCTGGTGCACGAGGCGGCCGCCCTCGCGCCGGGCCGGGCGCTCGACGTCGGGTGCGGCGAGGGCGCCGACGCGGTGTGGCTGGCCCGACGGGGCTGGCAGGTGACAGCGCTGGACGTCTCGACGGTGGCGCTCGACCGGGCTGCCGCGCACGCCCGGGAGGCCGGCGTACAGATCATCTGGGTGCACGCCGGCCTGGTGGAGGCCGAGCTGCCCGCAGGAGCGTTCGACCTGGTGTCGGCCCAGTACCCGGCGCTGCGTCGCAGCGACGACCGGTCCGCCGAGCGGGCGCTGACGACGGCCGTGGCTCCCGGCGGAGTGCTGCTCGTCGTGCACCACGCCTCGGACGAGCACGCTGAGCAGCGCGGGTTCGACCCGGCCGACTACCTCAGCCCGCCGGGATGGCCGAGCTCCTGGACGAGCGGTGGGACGTCCAGCTGGACACGAGCAGGCCGCGCGAGATCAGCGGCGGCGCCGGCGCGCACCACCGCGCGGACGTCGTGCTGCGCGCCCGTCGGCGCTGAGCGCCGGTCAGACGCAGCGGAAGACCGTCCGCCCCTGCTCGTGCGCCGCGGACCGGACGGCGAGGGTGTCGCGGATGGTGTCCAGTCCCGCAGCGATCGGCAGCGGCGCGTCGGCCACCCGCATCGCCGGGTCGGTGACCCCCACCGGGTGCCACCACAGGCCGTCGACGGCCAACGTCGGTTCGGGCGCGAGGGTGTCGATGCTGACATGCTGGCCGTGCTCGGCGGCGCCCTGGGCCGCAACCGGACGGACGAGCCGATCCTCGGCGGCGACCCGCATACCGTCGAGCAGGGCGTCGAGCGCGGCGACGGCGTCCGCCGTTGGATCGTGGAGCGTGGCGGCCACCCGCACCCGGAAGCCGAGCGCACGAGCCAGGTCGATACCACGCACGGCGCGGGCGTGGCTCCCCGGGCCGCGATGCCGGTCGTGAAGGGCCGGCTCGGCCGAATCGAGGCTCACCTGAAGGGTCACCCGGTGTCGCGGCAGGCTCTCCAGGGTCGCCCGTCGAGGCCCGCGCGCGAACACCATGGCGTTGGTCAGCAGCGTGACGGGCAGCCGCTCGGCCAGGCCGAGCACGAGCTCGCCGAGCTGCGGGTGCAGAAACGGCTCGCCCCCGGTGAGAACCAGCTCCCGGCCACCGAGCGCGGCGAACTGGTCGGCCGCCTGCAGGGCGACGGAGACCGGCAGCAGCCGGGCGTCGGCGCGGGGGCTCGAGGCACTGCAGCAATAGCTGCACGCCAGGTTGCAGTGGAAGTTCGTGTACAGCCACAGCCGCTGACCCACCGGGGCGGCCGCGCCTGTGCTGAAGACCGAGCCGGTCGCGGACAGCGGTGCTCCGCCACCCCGGCGGACGAGCACGTGCCACGGTCCGGTCGGGGCATCCGAGGCGCTGGAGACGACGGTGTGACCGGCCAGTGCCGCCCACTCGACCAGGTCCGGGGGGACCGACGGCTCGGCGGTATGCACGAGCAGCGTCGTCCCTGGCTCGACGGCGCGGATGCTGCGCGTCAGCAGCAGCAGCAGGCCGCTGCCGCAGTCCATGCTGCCGCCGTCGAGCTCTGCGGCCGGCCGTGCCGTCGTGGTCACCGGCTCAGTAGGAGATGGTCTGCGCGCCGGCGGCCATGAGCGCGACGACGGCGGCGCCCCCCGCGATCACCGCGCCCGCGACCAGGTCACCCTGGCCGATGCCGCGCCGCTTGGCGCAGGGAGCACACACGATGATCGAGCCGCCGGCCTCGACGTAGGCCGCTAGGAGGTCGGCGAGTGGGGCGAACCCGTCTTCGTGGATCTTCTCCGCCTCACCCGCCTTGCCGATCCAGGCGCCGTCGGCAGACAGGAACACGGTGGTGTCCTGCGCCGAGGCGGCGGCGGCGCCGGCCACCACCATGGCGACCGTGGCCCGGTCGGGGTTGTCGTGGCTGCTCGCGAGCGAGACGAGGATGCTGCTCATCAGTGGATCTCCTGAGTGGGTGCTGCGGTGGTTGCTGAGACGCGCCAGGCGTTGCAGGGGTCGACCCGCCGCGCTGCGGCGGTGAGCTCGACCAGGTAGCCGTCGGGAGAGCGCCCGAGGTAGCGGTGACCGGTGAGGTGGCACCAGGCCGGGATGTCGAGGGGTGCGCCGGGGTCGGTGGTCACGATGGCGACCCGCGTGCCGGAGGCGGCCCCGCGCGTCGTGCGCTGCACGAGCAGCAGCAGCTCGCCGCAGCCGAGCTCGCCGCCGTCGACGGTGACCATGCCCGTACTCAGAACGGCCAGCCGGCGCGCCAGCCGGACGACGTCCGCCCGAACCTGTCTGCTGCCCACGCGTCAAGGCCCCAGAACCGTCCAGCAGGGACGAGGGCGAGGATCAGCAGGGGCACGTACTCGTGCGGCTGCTCGAACAACCAGCGGTTGCTGGTGGCGTAGACGACAGCCAGAAACAGGTGCTGCCCGAGCGCGACGGTCGCGGCGGCGCGGGTGGCGAGGCCGAGCACGAGCAGGAGTCCAGTGACGATCTCGGCGGCGGTGAGCGCCCAGCCGACCAGGGCCCAGTTGTCGAGCATGAGCTGCGCGACCGGGCGCAAACCGGGTACCCGCGTGCCGGGCTGCCCGCCGGCGCCGTTGCGGAACACCTCGAAGCGCAAGATGAAGCGTGCGTCGTCACGGTTGATGAGGTTGGACACGTACGGGCCGACCGTCACCGCGTGCCAGCCGAACAGTTTCGCGAGGCCGTTGAGCAGGGCGATGAGGCCGACGAAAATTCGCAGCGCGGCCAGGCCCCGGCCGAACAGCCGGGCGTCGACGGCTGCGGTCTCGGCTGCCACCATGGCTGGTCCCACCCTTCTCACGAGCGCGTCACGATCGCTGGGTCGAGGCGATCTTGACACATATTCGCGTCGCACGAGCAACGACCGGAGTCGGCCGCCACTGATGGGGATGCGGCCGGCGGCTGATCGATTGCCGCTGCGTGTCAGGCGCCGGGCGTCGCCCCTCGTGAGTCCCGGGCAGGCGCCGCGCGTCGGGAGCGCAGCACCTCGGCCACCTCGCGCGCGTCGCCCTGCGGCGCGCGGGAGTGGCGGGTGGGCCGGGCGATGAGCAGATAGGCGAGCCCGACGACGAGCACCACACCGAGCCCGAGCAGCGAGGTCCACCGGTCGACGAAGGAGCCTTCCGAGCCAGGGCGGGCCAGCAGCACGATGGCGACCAGGCCGTAGGCGAGCGCCAGCGCGTTCACGACCGTCCCGGCGCCGCCGAGGCTGAACTCCCCCGCGGGACGCCACCCGCGCAGCCGCTGGCGCAGCGCGGCGAGCACCACCATCTGGAAGCAGATGTAGATGCCGAGCACCGCAAAGGCGGTGACCGGGACGAGCGCCCCCGGCTCGAGGTAGATGTACACGCAGATCGCGAGCGGCACGAGGCAGGCGACGAGCAGGGCGTTGGTCGGCACCGCGTGCGCCGCCGACAGCCGGCCGAGCACCTGGTGGCCGGGCACCATCTGGTCGCGCGCGAAGGAGTACATGAGCCGGCTCGCGGCGGCCTGCAGCGACAGCACGCATGACAAAAAGGCGGTGATGGCGACGACGAGGAAGATTTTCTGACCGACGGTGCCGAGCGCGTCGCGCAGGATGCCGGGGATGGGGTCCTCGTCGGTGCCCGCGACGATCGCGGCCAGGTTCGGGGCGGCGAGCACGTAGCCGACAAAGGACATCAGCGCCGACACGCCGCCGACCACGATGCTGAGCACCATGGCCAGGGGGATCCGGCGGCCCGGCCGGTCGACCTCCTCGGCGACGTCGCCGCAGGCCTCGAAGCCGTAGAACAGGAACAAGCCGGTCAGGGCGGCGGCGACAAAGGCGCCGAAGTAAGAGCCCGAGCCGGCGGTGCCCATGCTGTCGAAGAAGACCGAGAAGGGCTGCTTGCGCTGGAACAGCATGAGGTAGAGCCCGACGGCGATCACGCCGATCAGCTCGGCGAACAGGCCGATGCGCGCGACGCGGGACAGCATGTGGGTGCCGCTGAAGTTGAAGGCGAGCGCCACCAGCAGCAGGCCGACCGCCGTGGCCAGGCCGACGGCCGGCGTGCTCTCCAGGCCGAACAGCGAGGCGACGAAGCCGCCGCCGAACTCGGCCACCGCAGTGATGGTGACGATCATCGCCCAGACGTAGACCCAGGCTGCCACCCAGGCGTAGCGCGCGCCCCACAGCCGTCTCGTCCACGGGTAGATGCCGCCGCTGATCGGGTACTGCGAGACGACCTCGCCGAACACCAGCGCCACGAGCAGCTGGCCGCACCCGACGATGACGATCCACCAGACCGACGGCGGTCCGGCGGTGCCGAGCCCCAGCGCGAACAGCGAGTAGACGCCGACGAGCGGGGAGAGGTAGGTGAAGCCGAGGGCGAAGTTGGCGACCAGACCCATCGAGCGGTGGAACTGCTCCTCGTAGCCGAGCGACTGCAGATGGCCGTCATGGGCATCACGGCCGGTGGCGGCCGGGTCTCGCTCGATCGTCATGGGCACTCCTGCGGGCGGACGGGTGGTAGCGCCGGAGCGTACGGCCGTGATCGGCGGACGGCGGGCGGCGCGCCGGGGAAGGGAAGATGATCGGACGTCCGGCTACCATCGGCCGGACTGGTTCGTCGGGGAGGACGCGCATGCCCGCAGCACCGACGTACGTAGACGGCACGGTCGTCAACTGGGCCGGGAACCAGAGCTGCCGCCCGGTGCGGACGGTCTCGCCACGCGGCGTGGAGGAGCTCGCGCAGGTGGTGAAGGCCGCCGAGCGCGACGGGCTGGCGGTGCGCGCGGTCGGCGCTGGCCACTCGTTCACCCCGCTCGCCATGACCGACGGGGTGCTGGTCCGCCTGGACCGGCACGCCGGGCTCGTCTCGGCCGACCGCGACGCGGGCCTGGTCACCGTCGAGGCAGGCATGCCGCTGTGGCGGCTCAACCCGCTGCTGCACGAGCTGGGCCTGGCGCTGGCGAACCTCGGCGACATCGACCGCCAGAGCGTCGCCGGGGCGATCAGCACCGGTACGCACGGCACCGGGGCCCGGCTCGGCGGGCTCGCGACGCAGGTGGTCGCGCTCGAGCTGGTGCTGGCCGACGGCACGGTGACGCGCTGCTCTGCCACCGATCGGCCCGAGCTGTTCGCCGCCGCGCGCGTGTCGCTCGGAGCCCTCGGTCTGCTGTCGACCGTGACGCTGCAGTGCCGGCCGGCCTTCGCCCTGCACGCCGAGGAGCGTCCGATGCAGGTCGATCAGCTGCTCGACCAGCTCGACGAGCTGGCGGACGGCAACGACCACTTCGAGCTGTACTGGTGGCCGCACACCGACATGACGTTGACCAAGCGCAACAACCGGCTGGCGCCGGGCGAACCGGTTGCGCCGCTGTCCCGTCGTCGGGCGTGGCTCGAGGACGAGCTGCTGGCCAACACGGTCTTCGGCGGCGTCTGCCGGCTGGGACGCCGGGTGCCCCGCGCCGTCCCGCGCATCAATGCGCTGTCGGCGCGCCTGATGGGCGACCGCAGCTTCTCTGACCGCTCCTACCGGGTCTTCGCCTCACCGCGGCGGGTGCGGTTCGTCGAGATGGAGTACGCGGTGCCGCGGGCGGCGGTGCGCGACGCCCTGGCGGGCGTGCGCCGCGTCGTCGAACGGGGCAGCAGCCCGGTGTCGTTCCCGGTGGAGGTGCGTTTCGCCGCGGGCGACGACATCACGCTGTCGACGGCCTCCGGTCGCGACAGCGCCTACCTCGCGGTGCACATGTACGCCGGCACGGCCTACGAGTGGTATTTCGACGGCGTCGAGGCGGTCATGGCCGAGCTCGACGGCCGGCCGCACTGGGGCAAGCTGCACGGCCTCGACGCCGAGACGCTCGGACGGCGCTACCCCCGCTTCCAGGAGTTCGTGGCCCTGCGCGACCGGCTCGACCCGGCCGGCCGATTCGCCAACGCGCACCTCGACCGGGTGCTTGGCCGAGCACCGGGGCGCTGAGGGCGCCCAGCCCTACCAGCCGCGCAGGTCGACCAGCCAGGTCTCCACGACCTGCTCTTCGTCGTCGAGCACCTGCATCCGCTCGTGCAGCGCCACCGTGGGGTCGACGTGGGCGGGCACGACCCGCACCAGGTCGCCGAGGGCGACCGAACCCGCTTCGTCCGGCGAGAACGTTACGTGCTCGTCGGAGCAGAACCACACGGTGGAACCGGGCAGGGTCGGGTTGCCGTGGTCCATCCCGAGGGCCTTGAGCCCGACGTCGGCCACCGCCCAGCCCTGGCGGGAGACCGAGACCACGCGCCCGAGCACCGTCAGTGCCTGCTGGAACGGCAGCTCGAGGGCTCCGTAGGCGCTGTCCATGAGGCAGTACGAGCCGGCCTGGATCTCGTTCGCCCAGGTGTTGACGGCGTAGGTGCCGGTGCCGCCGGCCGACACGAGCGGACCGCCGACCTGCGCGCTCGCCGCCAGCAGCAGCTGCATGCAGGCCTGCGTCTGCGTCGCGCGCTCGTCGACGGGGGTGAGCATCAGGTGGCCCTCGTAGCCCATGACGCCGCGCACCGACAGGCCCTTGTCCCGGGCGAGCTGAGCGAGGCGTCCGGCGTCCTTCGGCTCGCAGCCGCAACGCGGCAGGCCGACGTTCACGTCGACGACGACCTCGCGCACGCCGCCCTGCGCGGCGGCCTCCACCGTCTCGGAGGAGTCGACGGCGAGGGTCACCCGGGCGCCCGACTCGACCACGGCGCCGAGGCGGCGTGCGTCGAGCACCTCGTTGGCGAGCAGCAGGTCCGCGCCGAGGCCGGCCGCCGCCATCCCTTCGACCTCGCGGATCGTGGCGCAGGTGAAACCGGGGTGCCCCGCCGCCTGCTGCCACCGGGCCAGCGCGGTGGTCTTGTGCGCCTTGACGTGCGGGCGCAGGCGACTGCCCGGCAGCGCCTGCGCCATGACGGCCAGGTTGCTCTCGAGCGCGGCTCGGTCGACGACCAGCGCCGGGGTCTGCAGCTCGGACAGGTGCATGTCAGCTCCTCCTGAGCGGGTCGCGATCGTGCACGCCGGACGCAGCCTTGCTCATCCGGCGGGCACGCTTCGCGACGCGGGGACGAGGGAGGCCAGAACATGCTCGACCAGCCGGGTCAGCCGCTCGGGCGGGAAGCGGTCGGGATACATCAGCCGGTAGACCGACAGACCGTCGGCGGCGGCGAGCAACAGGTCGGTGACGTCGTCGGGGTCGCCCTCGTCGAGGGCCCCGCTGCGCTGCAGCTCCACGACGAACCGCCGCACCGTCGTGCGCGGCCCGAGCGACTCGACCGCCTGCACGTCCCGCAGCTCGTCGTTGACGAGCGCGCGGCTCCAGAAGCTCATCTCCAGGTGCGTCTCTTCCTCGTGGCGCGTCGAGAGCGGGACGTAGTCGAGCAGGTAGGCACGCAGGGCCTGCAGACCGGTGCGTCCGGCGAACTGCTGTCGGTAGCGGGTCTTGACCCCCGCGTGCGACAACCTCAGCGCGGCCAGCAGCATCTCGTCCTTGGACGCGAAGTAGTGCGCGAGCGAGCCGGACGAGCAGCCGGCCTCCTTGGCGATCTCCCGGGTGGTGGTGGCGTCGATGCCGTCGCGCAGGATGACGCGCCACGTCGCCGCCGCCAGCTCGTGACGACGCTGGTCGTGATCGACCACCTTGGGCATGACCGGCCCCTTCTGTTCGTGACCTGAACTTTACGTCTCAGGGTCTTGTTCTTGATCGGACGTCCGTCTATCTTCGCAGGGCGCCGGGATGCTCGCCTCCCGGGCTCCGTCCAGGGGAGGACCGCCATGCCGACCACACCGCACTCGTGCCAGCGACACGCCATCAGCAGGAGCCGGCGGCGACCAGCCGTCGTGGTGCTCGCCGTCCTCGCCCTGCTGCTGGCAGCCTGCGGCGGCTCCGACACCCCGAGCGGTGCAGGAGGGGCCTCCGGCAGCGGGGACGGCGGCCAGGCCCGCGGGCTCGTCATCGCCCGCGACATGGACATCAACTCGATGGACCCGCAGCGGGCCTATTGCGACACCTGCCAGATCTACCTCAGTGCGGCCTACCAGACCTTGATCGGGCTCGACGTCGACGACCCCGACAAGCAGCTGCCGCGCCTGGCCACGAGCTGGGAGGCGAACGCGGACAACACCGAGTTCACCTTCGCGCTCGATCCGGCGGCGGTGTTCAGCGACGGCTCCCCGGTCGAGGCCAAGGACGTCAAGTGGTCCTGGGAGCGGCTGGCGAACCTCAAGGGCTCGGCGTCCTACCTCATGGCCGGGGTGAAGGAGATCGCCACCCCCGACGCGAAGACCGTCAAAGTCACCTTCAGCGCACCGAACTCGGCGTTCCTGCCGATCGTCAGCGCCAGCTACATGGGCATCGTCAACAGCGACGTGGCCGGCGCCGAGGGCATGGCGGTGTCCGGGCCCGGCGCAGACACCAAGGACCAGGCCGAGCAGTGGTTCGCCAAGAACTCTGCCGGCAGCGGCCCGTTCACGCTCGCGACCTACACGCAGAACGACCAGCTGGCCCTGGCCCGCAACGAGAAGTTCTGGCAGGACAAGTCCGCCTTCCCGACCGTCACCATGAAGCAGGTCAAAGACTCCATCACCCAGGTGCAGCAGCTGCAGCAGGGCGACGTCGACGTCGCCATGCAGGTGAGCTTCGACGCGGTGTCCCAGCTGAAGGGCGACCCCAAGCTGACCGTCACACCGGTCGACTCCTACAACTACGTCTACATCGCGCTGAGCCCGGGAGCCAAGGGCAAGGGCGCCGCCGAGCTCGCCGACCCGCGCGTGCGCCAGGCGATCCGCTCCGCCATCGACTACCAGGGCGTGCTCGACACGACCGTCGCCGGCAACGGCCGCACGCAGGCCTCGCCGATCCCGAACGGCTTCCTCGGCAGCGACGGTCTCCCGCTGCCGGAGCAGGACGTCGCCAAGGCCCAGCAGCTGCTCTCGGCGGCGGGAAAGTCAGGCGGCTTCACGCTCGACGCCACCTATCCCAAGGCCAACGTGTACGGCGTCGACTTCGACGTGATGATGCAGAAGGTCAAGCAGGACCTGGCCAAGGTGAAGATCGACGTGCAGCTCACGCCCGTCGACTTCACCGCGTGGGCCGATCTGATCGCCAAGCAGGGCATCCCGATGACGGCGGTCTACTTCGCCCCCGACTTCACCGACTCGAGCCAGTACGTGCAGTACTTCGGGCTGATCCCCGACTCCTCCTGGGCTGCTCGGGCCGGCGGCGGCGCGGCGGGCACGCCGCTCAGCAACCCGGCCGAGACGGCGTTGTACGCAAAGGCGCTGAACGCGAGCGGCGAGGCGAAGAAGAGCGTCTACAACGAGCTCGGGACGCTCATGATGAACGACGCCATCATCTTGCCCATGGTCAACCCGAAGCTCGTCCTGGCCTATGCCAGTGACATCACCGGGATGCACCTGAGCGCCTGCTGCAACCTGGAGCTCGGTCAGCTGGGACTCAGGTAGCGGGGCACCACCAGTGCCTCGGTTCGTGCTCCGACGTCTTGCCGCCATCCCGCTGCTGCTGCTCGGCATCGTCACGATCGCCTTTGGCATCTCGCGTTTCCTGCCGGCCGACCCCCTCGTGTCGATCGTCGGTGAGCGGCAGCTGGGCAACGCGGAGGTGGTCGCCGCCGCCAAGGCGCGGTGGGGGCTCGACCAGAGCCTGCTGCACCAGTACGTCACCTACCTCGGCAACGTGCTTCGCGGTGACTTCGGCACCTCGTTCCAGACCAGGTCGAGCGTCGCGTCCGACATCGGGGATCGCCTACCGGCGACGGTCGAGCTGGCGGCGACGGCGCTGGTCATCGGGGCCGTCGGCGGCATCCTGCTCGGCGTGGTGGCAGCCAGCCACCGCAACCGCCTGCCCGACCACCTGGCCCGCCTGTTCGCCCTCATCGGCTCGTCGCTGCCGGTGTTCTGGATCGGCCTGGTGCTGCTGTTCCTGCTGTACGCGCGGCTCGGCATCGTCCCCGGTCCTGGCCGGCTGCCCGCCCGGGTCGCGCCGCCACCGGACGTGACCGGCTTCTACACCCTCGACGCCCTGCTGGCCGGCAACGGCGCCCTGTTCTGGGACGCGCTGTCGCGACTGATGCTGCCGGCGTTCGTCCTCGGCTGGGGCCTCATGGGGGTGATCAGCCGACTCGTGCGGGCCGCCATGCTCGACGAGCTCGGCGCCGACTACGTGCGTACGGCGCGCGCCAAGGGCCTCACCGAACGGGCGGTCCTGTTCGGCCACGTGCTGCGCAACGCGCTGTTGCCGGTGCTGACGATCCTCGGCTTCTCCCTGGCGGTGCTGCTGACCGGAGCGGTGCTCACCGAGACGGTCTTCAACTGGAACGGTGTCGGTTCCTACGCCGTGACGGCCGCGCGGACGCTCGACTACCCCGCGATCAACGCGGTCTGCATCCTCGGCGGCGCCGTGTTCCTGCTGGCCAACCTGGTCACCGACGTGCTCTACGCCGTCGCCGACCCCAAGGTGCGCCTCGCGTGAGCGCCGCGACCCCGGTCGGACCGACGCTCACCGCTACCAGCCTGTGGTCGCGACGCGCGCGCCGGACCCTGAGCCTGACGCGGCAGCTGCGCCGCACGCAGATCGTGGTGGGCGCCGGCGTCGTGCTGGCCTGGCTGGTCGTGATGCTCACGGTGCAGTGGTGGGCGCCCTACGACCCGTTCGCGGCGAGCGGTGAACGACTCCTGGCGCCCTCCGGTGCTCATTGGCTGGGCACCGACGCCCTCGGCCGCGACGTGCTGACCCGGGTGCTCTACGGCGCCCGCCAGTCGCTGCCGGTCGCGGCAGGCGTGATCGCCTCCGCCGTGCTCATCGGCGGCACGCTCGGCACCCTCGCCGGCTACGGCGGCCGATGGGCCGACGCGCTCGTGATGCGCCTGGCCGACGTGACGCTCGCGTTCCCTCCCATCCTGCTGGCCATGGCGGTGGCCGCCGCCCTCGGACCGGGCCTGCGCAACGGGTTCATCGCGATGGTCGTCGTCTGGTGGCCCATCTACGCGCGACTGGTCCGGGCCCAGGTGCTGTCGGTGAAGAACCGCGAGCACATCGACGCCGCCGTCGTCGTCGGCGTCGGGCGGGGACGCATCCTGCGCAAGCACGTCCTGCCGCTGTCGTTCACCCCGGTGCTGGTCAACGCCACGATGGACTTCGGCCAGGTGGTCATCCTCACCGCCTCGCTGAGCTTTCTCGGCCTCGGCGCGCTGCCCCCGTCACCGGAGTGGGGCTCGGAGATCACCGAGGGGGCGAAGTACTTCTATCAGTGGTGGATCGCGGTCGCCCCCGGCCTCGCGATGCTCACGGTCGTGCTCGCCACCAACTTCATGGGCGACGGGCTGCGTGACGTGCTCGACCCCCGGTCGCGCCGATGAGCGCACCGGTGCTCGAGGTACGCGACCTGACGGTCGCCTTCCCGGGCCGTGCCGGGATGCTGCCGGCCGTGCGCGGCATCGACCTGAGCGTCGAGCCCGGAGCGGTCGTCGGCATCGTGGGGGAGTCGGGCTCCGGCAAGAGCGCGGCGATGCTCGCCGTGATGGCGCTGCTCGCCGAGGGCACCGCCGTCACCGGTTCGGTGCGCTTCCAGGGCGAGCAGCTGCTCGGCGCGAGCCCGGCGCGGCTGCGCGCACTGCGGGGCGGCCAGATCGGCATGATCTTCCAGGACCCGATGACCTCGCTCAACCCGGTGCTCACCGTCGGCCGGCAGCTGGCCGAGGCCGTCGCGGTGCACCGACGGGGCCTGGGGCGGCGAGGCGTGCGGCAGCGGGTGCTCGACCTGCTCGACAAGGTCGCGATCCCCGATGCGCGGCGCCGCGTCTCGTCCTACCCGCACGAGCTGTCCGGCGGAATGCGCCAGCGCGTCATGATCGCGATGGCGATCGCCAACGACCCCGCCCTGCTCATCGCCGACGAGCCGACGACGGCGCTCGACGTGACGATCCAGGCACAGGTGCTCGACGTGCTCGGGCGGCTGCGCGCCGAGCAGGGCCTCGCGGTCGTGCTGATCACGCACGACCTCGGCGTCGTGGCGGGCATCGCCGACCAGGTGTGCGTGATGTACGCCGGTCGCATCGTTGAACGGGGGGGCGTCGACGAGGTGTTCGCCAACGCGTGGCACCCCTACACCCGCCGGTTGCTGGCCTGCCTGCCGCGGCTGGACCGCCGGCAGGAGCTGGAGCCCATCGGGGGGCTGCCGCCCTCGCTCGCGGACCTGCCCCGCGGCTGCGCGTTCGCCCCGCGCTGCCGTGAGGCCGTGCCGCGCTGCGGCGACGAGCTGCCCGAGCTGCGCCCGGTCGGTCCGAACCTGGTCGCCTGCCACGTCGCGGGCACCGGGGTGCCCGGCGTGACGGTGCCCGGATGAGCCCGCCGCTGCTGTCGGTGCAGCACCTGACCAAGACGTTCCCGCTGCGCGACGGCCGCCGCCGCGGCAGCGTGCTGCGGGCCGTCACCGACGTCAGCTTCACGCTCCGCAGCGGCGAGACGCTCAGCCTCGTCGGCGAGTCCGGGTGCGGCAAGAGCACCACCGCCCGCTGCGTGATGCGCCTGACCGAACCCACCTCGGGCAGCGTCCTGTTCGACGGCGTCGACCTGGCCGCGCTGTCGCCCAAGGACCTGCGCTCCCACCGGCGCCACTTCCAGATGGTCTTCCAGGACCCGCAGGCCTCACTCAACCCGCGCATGACCGTGCGCGACCTGGTGGCCGAGCCGTGCCAGGTGCACGGCCTGGGCTCCGAGCAGACAGCGCAGCGGGTGCTCGAGCTCGCCGACCTGGTGCAGCTCGACGCCGGTTCGCTGGACCGGTTCCCGCACGAGTTCTCGGGTGGCCAGCGCCAGCGCATCGGGATCGCGCGCGCCCTCGCGCTCTCGCCCCGGCTGATCGCCCTCGACGAACCGGTGTCCGCGCTCGACGTCAGCATCCAGGCCGAGATCATCCGGCTGCTCGAGCGGCTGCGGGACGAGCTGGACCTGGCGTACCTGTTCATCGCGCACGACCTGTCGGTCGTGCGGCACCTGACCGACCGGGTGGCCGTCATGTACCTCGGCTCGATCGTCGAGCAGGGCAGCCGCGAGCAGGTGTATGCCGAACCCGCGCACCCCTACACCCAGGCGCTGTTGTCCGCGGCGCCCATCCCCGACCCGCCGGTGGAGCGCAGCCGGCGGCGCCTCGTGCTGGCCGGTGACGTGCCCGACCCCGCCGACCCGCCCTCGGGCTGCGCCTTTCGCAGCCGCTGCTGGAAGGCTACCGAGGTGTGCGCCGAGCAGGTGCCGGAGCTGCTCGACCGAGGCATCGGCCATCCCGTCGCCTGCCACCACGCCGAGGTCGCCGACGTCCTGACCCGTCCCGTCCCGAGCACCTGAGGAGCGTTGTGAGCACCGTCCCCCTGGCGGCCGACGTCGCCCGAGCCCGCGTGCGCGACCGCGCGTGCTTCATCCGCACCGAGACCCTGCGCCTGTCCCGCATCGCGGGGGCTGGCCACTACACCTCGACGTTCTCCTGCGCGGAGATCCTCGCGGTGCTGTTCTACGACCACCTGCGGCTGCGCCCGCAGGAGCCCGACTGGCCGGACCGCGACCGGTTCGTCCTCTCCAAGGGCCACGCGGCCATCGGGCTCTACCCGGTGCTGGCCGACCTGGGCTACTTCGACGCTGCGCTGCTCGACGGCTACACGCGCCTCGGCAGCGCTTTCGGCGACCACCCGGACATGCGCAAGGTTGCGGGGATCGACTTCAGCAGCGGATCGCTGGGGCACGGGCTGTCGATCGGGCTGGGCATGGCGCTGGCCGGTCGGGTCCAGCAGCGCGACTTCCGCACCGTCGTCCTGCTCGGCGACGGCGAGCTCGGCGAGGGTCAGGTGTGGGAAGCCGCGATGGCCGCGTCGCACTTCCAGGTCGGCGGACTCGTCGCGATCGTCGACCGCAACCAGCTGTGCATCGACGGGTTCACCGACGACGTCATGCGCGTCGAACCGATCGACAAGCGCTTCGCCGCCTTTGGCTGGCAGACGCAGCGCGTCGACGGGCACGACGTCGAGGCACTGCGGACGGTGCTCGACGCGCTGCCGAGAGCGCTTCGCGGCCGGCCGCAGCTCGTCGTGGCCGACACCGTCAAGGGCAAGGGGGTGGCGCGCATGGAGCTGAGCACCGCATGGCACGTGGGCAACCTGGAGGGCGCTGACTACGACGAGGTGCTGGCCGAGCTGACGGCCGCACCATGACGAGCACGCAGGACCAGGCGGAGATCTTCCGGGGCACCGCAGAGGGTCGCACGACGCTGCGTGACGACCGCTCGAGCGACCGCATCACGGCTGCCTCCGTCCCGGCGTTCGTGCTCGGTGAGGAGCTGGCCGAGCTCGCCGACAGCGACCCGCGCATCGTCGTGCTGACCGCCGACCTCGCCGGCGCCAACCGCTCGTCCGACTTCGCCGCGCGCCACCCCGAGCGCTTCTTCAACATGGGCATCGCCGAGAAAAACATGATCACTACGGCGGCGGGGATGGCGGCGAGCGGTGCGGTGGCCTACGCCGCGACGTTCGCCTCGTTCTGCGCGCTGCTCGGCGCCGAGCAGATCCGCACCGACTGCGCCTATCCGGGTGTTCCGGTGCGGGTCGTCGGCCACCACTCGGGCATGTCGATGGGCTTCTACGGCTCGAGCCACCACGCTCTCGAAGACCTGGGCATGATGCGCTCGATCGCCGACCTGACGGTGGTCTGCGCGAGCGACGCGAACGCGCTGCGCGCGGTGCTGCGGCGCAGCGTCGACCACCCCGGCGCGATGTACCTGCGCCTCGGCCGAGGCCGCGACCCGCAGGTCTACGACACGGTCCCCGACCTGGAGATCGGCCGTGCGATCCGGCTGCGTGAGGGCGACGACGTCGCGGTCCTCGCCACCGGCAGCGAGGTGCACCCGGCGCTCGAGGCGGCCGAGCTGCTCGCCGCGCGGGGCATCTCGGCCCGCATCGTCGACGTGCACACGCTCGCACCGATCGACGTGGCCGAGGTCGTGCACGCCTGCGGGCTCGACGCGGTGGTCACCGTCGAGGAGCACAACATCACCGGGGGCCTCGGGAGCGCCGTGGCCGAGATCCTGGCCGACCGGCACCTCGCCGTGCCGCTGCTGCGCCACGGCGTGCCCGACACGTTCGTGCTCATCGGCCCACCCGCCGCGCTCTACGACCACTACCGCCTGGACGCCCGTGGCATCGCCGCGGTCATCGAGCGCTTCCTGGGATCCGAGCGGAGGACCCGGCCGTGACCGCGCCGATGACGCAGCAGACCCAGAACGACGCGGCGCTGCGCCGCCGGGCCGCGCGGGTCATCCCCGGCGGCATGTACGGCCACCAGAGCGCCGGGCGGCTGCCGCCGCAGTACCCGCAGTTCTTCGCCCGGGCCGAGGGCACCCGGCTGTGGGACGTCGACGGTCGCGAGTACCTCGACCTGATGTGCAGCTACGGCCCGGTCGTGCTCGGCCACCGGCACCCCCGGGTCGAGGCCGCGGCGCGCGCGCAGGCCGAGCGGGGCGACTGCTTCAACGGGCCGGGCCCGGTCATGGTCGAGCTGTCCGAGCTGCTGGTCGACACGGTGCGGCACGCCGACTGGTCGGTGCTGTCCAAGAACGGCACCGACGCCATGACGATGTGCCTGACGATCGCGCGGGCGACGACCGGCCGCCGCAAGGTGCTGCGGGCCGGCGGCGCCTACCACGGCGCCGCGCCCTGGTGCACACCCTCGACGGCGGGAGTGCTGCCTGAGGACCGCGCGCACCTGGTGGCCTACCGCTACAACGACCTCGACTCGGTGCGGGCGGCCGTGGCCGGGTGCGAGGACGACCTGGCCGCGATCGTCGTCTCGCCTTTTCGGCACGACGCCGGGTTCGACCAGGAGGTCGCCGACCCCGCGTTCGCGCGCGGCGTGCGCGCGCTGTGCGACAGCACCGGAGCCGCGCTGATCCTCGACGACGTGCGGGCGGGCTTTCGCCTGCACCACGGCGCCAGCTGGGAGCCGCTCGGCGTCGAGCCCGACCTGTCCGGGTGGAGCAAGGCGATCGCCAACGGTCACCCGCTGGCGGCGGCGCTCGGCAACGACCGCTTCCGCGGGGGCGCCGAGCAGGTCTACGTGACCGGCTCCTTCTGGTTCTCGGCGGTGGCGATGGCCGCCGGCATCGCCACGCTGCGCGAGCTCGACGAGACGGGTGCGGTCGCGACGATGGTCGCGCGCGGGCAGCAGCTGCGCCACGGCCTCGCGGCCCAGGCCGAGGCGCAGGGCCTGTCGGTCCGGCAGACCGGCCCGGTGCAGATGCCCTTCCTCACCTTCGACGGCGACGTCGAGTTCGCGCGGGCCAACGTCTTCGCCGGCGAGGCGGCCCGGCGCGGGGTGTACCTGCACCCGTGGCACAACTGGTTCGTCAGCGCCGCGCTGAGCGAGCACGACGTGGCGCAGGCGCTGCTGGTGACCGACGACGCCTTTGCCGCCGTGCGAAGGGCCTTCGGCGCCGGGTGACGGCGCAGCGGCGGGGTGAGTGACGGGGCTCGAACCCGCGACAACCGGGATCACAACCCGGTGCTCTACCAGCTGAGCTACACCCACCATGGTGCGGCAGGGATCGTACCGGTCAGCCGGCCCCCGCCTCCACCGCGTTCGGCTCCTGCTCAGCGACGCCGCTGACGCGCGCCGCGAGGGCGGCCGCACGCTCGGAGCTCGGACCTGGCTGCGGCACGAATACCGCCGCGCGGTAGTACTGGAGCTCCTGCACGGACTCCAGGATGTCTGCCAGCGCGCGGTGGCCGCCGTCTTTCGCCGGGGCGTTGTAGTAGGTCCGCGGGTACCAGCGCTTGGCCAGCTCCTTGACCGAGCTGACGTCGACCATGCGGTAGTGCAGCCAGTCGTCGAGCTCGGCCATGTCCCGGTTCAGGAAGCCGCGGTCGGTCGAGATCGAGTTGCCGCACAGCGGGGCCCTCTTCGCCTCGGGCACCCACTGCTTGAGGTAGGCGAGCACCTGCTCCTCGGCCTCGCGCACGCTGACCGTCGAGGCCAGCACCGCCTCGGTGAGCCCGCTGCTCGCGTGCATCTCGCGCACGACGTCCGGCATCCGCTCCATCTGCTCGGGCGTCGCGCCGATCACGATGTCGAGGCCGTCGTCCAGCACGTTCAGCTCGGAGTCGGTGACGACGACCGCCACCTCGATGAGCAGATCCGACGCGAGGTCCAAGCCGGTCATCTCGCAGTCGATCCACACCAGCCGGTCCATCATGGAGGCAGGTTACGTCGCGTCGGGCAGGTCTCGCGCGGCTCGCTCTGCCAGGATCGCGCCATGCGCTGGCACCGGTTGGCCGTCCTGCTCGCGCTCACCGCCTGCGGCGGGGCCGGTAGCGACTGCCCGCTCGTCGGCTGCTCCTCGCTGCTGAGCGTCACCGTGCCGGCGGGCACACCGGCGGCGCAGGCCTGCGTCGACGGCGTGTGCAGCAGCACGCTGGCTGAGGGTGTGCTGCAGGTGCCGTTGAGCCGGGAGGGCGACCGCACCCGGGCCGAGGTCACCGTCACGATCGCGGACAGCACCTACACCGGCACCGTGCCGCTCACCGTCAGCCGGCCGAACGGTGCGGGCTGCCCGCCCGTCTGCGTCAACGGTTCGGCGCGGGTCGACGCGGCGGGCGGCACGGTCGTCAGCGGCTGACCAGGCACGGGTGGCCTTCGCCGGCCGAGCCGGCGCCGGGCCGGACCGCCTCGGCGGCCGTCCGTCCCCTGTCGCTGCGATCTGCTATGCACCATCAACACGCGGACGGCGTCCGTGCCGCCCTGCAGACACCTGGAGAGTCAGTGGCCCTTGTCGAAGGAGTGTGCGCCCCGAGGTTCGCACCGGTCCAGGCCGCCCTGGCCAGCCGTCTCGGCAGCGGTGCAGAGCTGGGCGCGTCGCTGGTGGTCGACATCGACGGCGAGTGCGTGGTCGACGTGTGGGGCGGCCACCGGGACGCCGCCAGGACGCGGTTGTGGGAGCGCGACACCATCAGCAACGTCTGGTCGTGCTCGAAAGCGGTCACCAACCTGGCCGCGCTCATCCTCGTCGACCGCGGCGAGCTCGACGTGCACGCCCCGGTGGCGGCCTACTGGCCGCAGTTCGCGGCCAACGGCAAGTCCGAGATCGAGGTCCGCCACCTGCTCGCCCACACCTCCGGCGTGTCGGGCTGGGAGCAGCCGATGACGGTGGCCGACATGGAGGACGTGCCCACGGCCACCGCGCGACTGGCGACGCAGGCGCCCTGGTGGGAGCCGGGTACGGCGTCGGGCTACCACGCGAGCAGCCAGGGGCACCTCGTCGGTGAGGTGGTGCGGCGGGTGTCGGGGCGAGGGCTCCAGGAGTTCGTGGCGCAGGAGATCGCCGGTCCGCTGGGAGCGGACTTCCGCTACGGCGCGCCCGAGTCGGAGTGGGGCCGGATCGCCGACGTGGTGCCGCCGCCACCGTTGGACATCGACCTTTCCGCGCTGGACCCGCAGAGCCCAGCGGTGAAGACGCTGACGGGGCCGGCCACCGATGCCGCCGAGGCGAACACGCCCGCCTGGCGCGCCGCGGCGATGGGCGCGGTCAACGGCCACTCCCACGCGCGTGGGCTCAACCGGATCCTGTCGTGCCTGTCCCTCGGCGGCTCGGTCGACGGGGTGCGGCTGCTGTCCGAGAAGACCATCGACCTGATCTTCGACGAGCAGGCCGACGGCATCGACCTCGTGCTCGGCGTCCCGCTGCGGTGGGGCATCGGGTACGGGTTGCCGAGTGCCAGCGTGCCGTACCTGGTCGGTGACCGGCTGTGCTTCTGGGGCGGCTGGGGCGGCTCGCTGGTCGTGATGGACCGTGACCGCCGGCTGACCGTGACCTACACGATGAACAAGATGGCGCCGGGGATCATCGGGTCGGACCGCAGCCAGGCCTACCTGGAGGCGGTCGAGGGCTCCCTCGCCGCCTAGAGCTCGGTTCAGCGCCGGCCGGCCGACCTCCTTGTCGGGCCGGACGAGGAGCGGGTCAGGCCGGGGGACAGCCACGAATTCGGAACGAGCCGGAAACACGCGAGCCGCGCACCGGAAACCGCCCGTGCCTACGTTCTGCGGACGTCCCGACCCCTCGGAGGACACCATGGCCACCACGACGCGGAGCGGGCCCGCCCGTCCCGACTTGCAGGCTGGGGGTGACCCACCCGAGCCACCGGCCGACGGCTTCCTCGGCCGCGCCGGCCGCGCCGGCGTGACGATCTCCGGACCGCTGGACATCGACGGGCTCGTCGTCGACCTCGCGAGCTACGCGGTCACCCTCGACGACGTCGCGCTCGAGCTCTCGCCCCGCCAGGTCGAGCTGCTCGCGCTGTTCCTGTCGGGCCCCGGCAAGGTCTGGAGCCGCGAGCAGCTGCACTGGGTGTGCTGGGGTGACACGAGCCCGTCGCGCCGAGTCGACGTGCAGCTGTGCCGGCTGCGGGCAAAGACCGGCATGGACCTGTTCCGCAACGTGCGCGACCGGGGATGGGCGCTGCGCGCGGTCGCCTGAGAGGTGGGCGCTAGCGTCGCCAGGTGGTCAGCACCGCGCCCCTGCCCGACCTGCTCGGCGGCGACCAGGCGGCGCTGCGCCGCATGAAGCGCACGGCCACCGGACTGCTCGTGGCCGTCGCGGGCGTCTTCCTGCTCACCTTCGCCCTGCCCGACACGCTCGCCACCGGGTTCTTGCGCGCGGCCGCCGAAGCGGGCATGGTCGGCGGCATCGCCGACTGGTTCGCAGTCACCGCGCTGTTCCGGCACCCGCTCGGCGTCCCGGTGCCGCACACGGCCCTCGTGGCCCGCAAGAAGGACGAGCTCGCCACCCGGCTCGGTGAGTTCGTCATCGGCAACTTCCTGACGCCCGGCGCCGTCGCGCAGCAGGTCGTCGACACGCAGCTGGTGCGCCGGGTCGCGCGGGCCCTCGCCGAGCCGTCGAACGCCTCGGCGGTCGGGGCCGAGCTCGCGGCAGCCGTCGCCGCCGTGCTCGACGCGGTCGACGAGCGGGCCGTCACCGAGGCCGTGCTCGAGCTGGCCCGGCGCGACCTGGACCGGCGCTCCTACACCCCCGTCCTCGGCCAGCTGCTCGCGCGCGCGGTCGAGGGGCAGGGACAGCGGCCGCTCGTCGACGTCGGCGTCACGCGGGTGCACGCCTACCTGCGCGCACACCGCGCCGCGCTGCAGCCCGAGCTCAAGAACTTCCTCGAGCGCCAGGGTGGCGTCGTCTGGCTGCTGACGACCGACAAGCGCGTCGACCGGCTCATCGACATCGCGATCGCCCTGCTCGACGAGGTGGAGCACGACGGTGCCCATCCGATGCGGGAGTGGATCGACGGGATGCTCGCCGCCTTCGCCGACGACCTGCGCTACGACACCGCGACCGCCCGGCTCGTCGACGCCCAGCTGCGCGCGCTGCTCGAGGACGTGCACCTCCAGGCGGCGCTGCACGAGGTGCTGGCCGACGCGCTGCACTCGGTGCGCTCCTCGCTCGACGAGATCGACGGGGGGCTGCACCAGCGCCTGGCCTCGCTCGTGGCCGGCGCGGCCGGCCGGGTGCTCGACGACCCTGCGCTCGAGGCCCGGCTGACCGACCGCCTGCAGCGCGGCGTGCACTACGCGGTCGAGAGCTACGGCGACGCGCTCGTGGGCCTGATCCAGCGCACCGTCGCCGGCTGGGAGGCGCGCGACGCCGCGACGCGCATCGAGGCCTCGGTCGGGCGCGACCTCCAGTTCATCCGCATCAATGGCACGGTCGTCGGGGCTTTGGTCGGCGTGCTCATCCACCTGGTGACGCTCGTGCTGGGCTAGTGCGCCCCCCGACCTCCGACCTCGGCCCCGGCCCGGCTTCGGCCCCGGGCTCCTGGCTGGGGCCAGGGTCGGGGCGGGTCCGGGTCCAGGGCGGGTCAGGGTCCGGGGCGGGTCAGGGTCCGGGGCGGGTCAGGGCTTGGCCCGGCAGCGGACCGGCCGGCCCCGTACCCAGAAACGATCTACCGCTTGTTGGGCTCGACACGCCGAGGCGGACCCCAACTAGATGATCGATTCCAAGCCTGATCAGTGGTCGTAGGCGAGTAGCGAGCGTCGGACGCGCTGTCCGGTGTGGTCGTTGTGCCAGATCGCGGTGGTGAGCGCGAGCATCCGCTGCAGGACACGG